>Ga0210396_10000154_pt1 | contig 120188 bp, 103 predicted proteins | sample IncBWH17OmetaG_FD_155466 | JGI IMG/M metagenome (GOLD analysis project Ga0210396, IMG submission 155466) | Forest soil microbial communities from Barre Woods Harvard Forest LTER site, Petersham, Massachusetts, United States - Inc-BW-H-17-O ...
GCGGCACCCCAAGTCCTGATCGTTTAGGGCTAGGACTACCAGGGTATCTAATCCTGTTTGCTCCCCTAGCTTTCGTTCCTCAGCGTCAGTAGTGGTCCAGCGCGCCGCTTTCGCCACGGGTGTTCCTGCAGATATCTACGCATTTCACCGCTACACCTGCAATTCCACGCGCCTCTCCCACACTCAAGCACAGCAGTTTCGGAAGCAGACTCTGGGTTGAGCCCAGAGATTTCACTCCCGACTTGCCACACCGCCTACGAACCCTTTACACCCAGTAATTCCGAGCAACGCTGGCCCCCTACGTCTTACCGCGGCTGCTGGCACGTAGTTAGCCGGGGCTTCTTATACCCGTACCGTCAGTCCCCTTGCGGGGCATTCGTCCGGGTCGAAAGGGGTTTACACTCCGAAAAGCTTCATCCCCCACGCGGCGTCGCTGCATCAGGCTTTCGCCCATTGTGCAAGATTCCCCACTGCTGCCTCCCGTAGGAGTCTGGACCGTGTCTCAGTTCCAGTGTGGCTGGCCATCCTCTCAGACCAGCTAACGATCAAAGCCTTGGTAGGCCGTTACCCTACCAACTAGCTAATCGTGCGCGGGTTCCTCCTTCGACGCCTTACGGCTTTGAGTCCTCAAACCGAGGTTCAAGGAATGTTATGCGGAATTAGCTCCGGTTTCCCGGAGTTATTCCCCATCGAAGGGCAGATTACCCACGTGTTACGCACCCGTGCGCCGTGCGCCATCTGTATTGCTACAGACGCGCACTCGACTTGCATGTGTTAAGCACGCCGCCAGCGTTCGTTCTGAGCCAGGATCAAACTCTCGTTTGAAACTGGTAGCTTGGCGAAAAAAAATGCCCTCTGATTTGCATCAGAGAGCCAGCCTGCCAAGCGAATTATTGTCGCTCGATTTACTCAGACCATTCGTGCTCGAAAAGGACGAATGGTTTCGAACGGATTCTGGCACATCGTATCGGTTGTCAAAGAGCTTGTCCTCCCTGTCTTGCAGAAAGGCACGTCCACAGCCCAAGGAGAATACGACGAAGCGGCGAATAAGTCAACAGGAGATTAACGATTTCCACAGGAATCCACAGATGCGCGTGGGCGATACGGCTAAGACGTTTATTGGGAATGGGTTGCGGAAAGATTGCGGCATGATTTTTGCGAATCAGTGCTGGACTTATTTCGAGTTTGAAATTAGATTTGCGGCCCTCGCGCGGCGAAAAAAGCAAATAGGGGAATTGCACCAACTACGGTGCAGGAGAATCCGGCGAATATGAAGAGGATGATTTTGTGCGTGTTGGTTGGGTGCGCGGGGGCAATTCTTTCGGAAACAGCGGCACGGGCTCAAGGTGCGAATGCGGCGGAGCAGGCGGGGCCTTATCCATTGCTGGAGATTCGCGATGTGACGGTGATTGATGGATCTGGGGCGCCGGCGTTTGGGCCGGTTAATATTTTCATCAAGGGGAATCGCATCGAGCGCGTTGTTCCGTCGGACTCGATCTCGCGCAGGGAGAAAAACGATGAAGGGGCGGGCAAGAAGGAACAAAAGGCGCCGGATCGGGTGATCGAGGGTAAAGGCATGTACGTGATGCCGGGCTTGATAGACGTGCACATCCACATCAACGCGAACAAAGATGTGCCGGCGGAATATATTTACAAACTTTTGTTGGGGCATGGCGTAACTACGGTTCGAACGTTCAATGTCGGGAATGACGATCCGAAGGGGATGGTGGAGGAAAAGAAAAAGATCGCGGCGAATCAGATTATTGCGCCGCGGATGTATGTGTATCCGTTCTGGGGACGCGGGGACGATCCGCGGTACTCGAATCCGGAGGGGGCACGGCAGATTGTGGATGAGTGGCACGCGGCGGGCGTGGATGGAGTCAAGATTATTGGCAAGCCGGGGCTTTGGCCGGACGTGTTTCACGCGATTGCGGACCAGGCGCGGAAGAATGGCATGGGCGTCGCGGTGCACATTGGGCAAGATGGCGTTTATCCGATGAATGCGGTGCAGGTGGCGAGCGAAGGCGCTTCGACGATTGAACATCATTATGGTTATCCGGAATCTTCGTACACGAATCAGACCATTCAAACTTTGCCCCCTGGGTACAACTATTCGAACGAGCCGGACCGGTTTTTGGAGACGGGACGCTCGTGGCTGCAAGCGGACGAGGACAAACTGCACGGAGAGGTGATCCAATCGCTTCTGGCGACGATGCATCGCACGGGTTTCATCATGGTGCCCACGTTCAGCATTTATGAGGCGAATCGCGATGTAACGCGGGCGGCGAATTTACCGTGGCACGCGACGTACACGCTGCCGGCGGTGATGGACTCGTTTTTGCCGAATCCGGCGCATCACGCTTCGTATTTTTATGAGTGGACTTCCAACAAAGAAACGGATTGGGCGCGCGCTTACCGGCGGTGGTTGGATTTTGTGAACGACTATAAGAATCAGGGCGGCGTGGTGGCGGTGGGATCGGACACAGGATTTTTGTTTTCGTTGTGGGGTTTTGGAACGATTCGCGAATTGGAGATGCTGGAGGAGGCGGGATTTTCGCCGCTGGAGGCGCTGCACGCGGCTACGGAAAATGGAGCGAAGGTGGTGAAGAATCCGGAGCTGGGGTTGGTGCGGCAGGGTTATTTGGCGGACTTGGTCGTGCTTTCGGAAAATCCGCTGGCCGATGTCAAAGTGCTTTATGGGAATGGCGTGACGCGCGTCGGAACGGACCGCAAAGAAGTGCACGAGCAGCGCGTGAAATATACGATTCGCGATGGCGTGATTTTTGATTCGCAGGCGCTGCTGAGCGACGTGCGGGAGATGGTGACGAAGGCTAAGCAGGCGCGACCGGCGCAAGCCAAACCTTAGCGCGCTGGATTGTAGGAATCCGAGCAAGAGCTGGCTGGTACGAGGCTCGACCTGTCTGGTGGGCACTTGCTACCATAGCCGCAGCATCCATGGCCAAGCGGGTTTCTCCAAAAACAAGAGCGCGCCACGTGGGCCGCGGGCTTGCTCGACGATTGCTTGAGAGCTTGAGGCGCGCGGGGATGTTGCGTGCGGGCGAGCGCGTGGGCGTGGGTGTGTCTGGCGGGGCGGACTCGGTGGCGTTGCTGATGCTTTTGCTGGAATTGCGAGAGGAGTTGGGGATTGTTTTGAGCGCGGCGCATTTGAATCATGGATTGCGTGGAAAGGCTTCGGACGCTGACGAAAAATTTGCTGCGAGCTTGGCGGCGAAACATGGGTTGGAGTTTCACGTCGAGAGTGCGGACGTGGCGGCGCGGGCTAGGCGCGAGAAGACGAATTTGGAGGATGCGGGTAGGCGGGCGCGGTATGCGTTTTTTGCGCGGCTTGTGGCAGACGGAAAAGTGGATCGCGTGGCGGTGGCGCATACGGCGGATGATCAGGCGGAGACAGTTTTGGCGCACATTTTGCGCGGTACGGGGTTGGCGGGGCTCGGCGGGATTCATCCTCGAACTGAATGCGTGATAAGGCCTCTGTTGAACCTGCGTCGAGCGGAACTGCGCGCTTACCTGCGATCGAAAAAACAGAAATGGCGCGAGGACGCGACGAATCAAGATACGGCGCGAACAAGGGCGCGGATTCGGAAGAAATTGTTGCCACTTCTGGAACGGGAGTTTCAGAGCGGAGCGGTGGAGCATCTTGCTGCGCTTGCGGAACTCGCGCGCGAGGACGAGCAGTTCTTGGAATTGCTTGCGCAGGAACGCTGTGCGGCGCTTGCCAAGAAAGGCGCGGGTGAAGCACGGATTGCCTTGAGCGGTTTGTTGCAGCCATTGGGAAACGCGGATTTCAACACAGAGGGCGCAGGGGACACAGAGAAGAAAGGCGAGAAGGACAAAGTAGAAGGAACGGAGAGATGCAAGGCCCTGACTAAGCGGATGCTGCGTCGTCTAATTGAAGAGAGGAAGCGCGAAAGGGGCCAGTCGACGGGACAGATCACGGCGCAACACATCGCGGCGGTGCTCGATCTGGCGATGCACGGGCAGAGCGGCAAGGTGGTGCAGTTGCCGGGAGGCGTAGATGTTCGGCGCGAACGGGACGAGTTGGTTTTCCACACAAATTCGTCGCGAAGAGAACAGCGAATCGGCGAGAAACACGGGATGGAGAAATCCCTCCCGCCGGAGTACGAGTACAAAATCGATTTTAGACATTTTGAAAATGGCGAGGTGGCTCTCCGCGTTCCACAGGCAGGGTGCGTTTTCCGCCTCAGGGTGATTGACTGGGTCGCAAAGAGGAGCGACACTAGTAAATCAGGGGCAGTCTTGGACCACGACCGGCTGCGTTTTCCGTTGGTGCTGCGCAACTGGCATTTTGGGGACAAGCTGCAGCCCACCGGGCACCAGAAAGCGCACAAGCTGAAGCGACTTTTGAACGAGAAGCGCATTAGCCGGTGGAAGCGGGACGGCTGGCCGGTGCTGACAAGCGGCGGCGTTCTCGTTTGGGCTCGCGGCTTTCCAGTTGCCGCAGGGTTTGCGGCAAATGAAGGGACCCGAACAGGGATTTTGATCGCCGAGGAAAAGTCTTGATGGGTGACCGCCCAGCGGTCAAGTCGAGTGCGTCGGGCCGTACGGCTTTTTCCGCCGCGCGAATCGGCGCGAGAGTCGCGGCGCTTGGTAAAGAAATCACGCGGGCGTACAAGGGACGGCGCGTGGATGTGGTCGTAACGCTGGACCGCGGATTTGTTTTTGCCGCCGACTTGATTCGCGAGATTAACACCGCGGTCGTTTGTCACTTCGTGCGCGAGGATGTGCGCGACGTGAACGACGGAGGCAACGAGCGGCGCGAAGTTTATTTCGGTGCGCGGCCGGAGTTGAAGGGCCGCGATGTTCTGCTGCTCGATGCGGTGCTGGAGAGCGGCGTGACGCAAGAGTTTCTTCTGCGGCGACTCGGCGAAAGCCAGCCCAGGTCGCTGCGATTGGCAGTGCTGCTGGACAAACCCGCGCGGCGGCGCGTGGGTCTGGAGCCCGATTACTTTGGGTTCCGGACGGCATCTAATGAGGTATGGGTCGGGTACGGCCTGGCTGCGGACAATGGCACGGGGCGGAATCATCGGGCTCTCTCCAACGGACCAGCGCAGGTGAAGCGACGGCAACGACGTACGAGATAAAATCGAAAGATTCGCGCGTCGCTTCCTCGCGGGAAGATTTTCCGCGAGGCTAGGACAAAGGTGAGGACAACGTGAATTCCAGTTCTACGGCAAAAACAATTCTCTTCTGGATCTCCATCGTGTTTCTCGGCGTGATGCTATGGAAACTGGTGTCGGCGAACGGAAGCCAACAGCGGGAGGATACTCCCGGTTACAGCGAATTCATGGCCCACGTGGACGCGGGCGACGTCAAGGAAGTGACGCTGTACCTCTCGCCAAACAGCTACGAGATCCAGGGAGAATACCTTCACCCGGCGAACCGTAAATTTACCGTGACGGTTTTCAAGGAAGCGGCTCCGGATCTCGTCAAGGAGCTGAAAGACAAGGGAGCGGTGATCAAGGGGATGAAGGAGGTGCGCAGCGGCGATTGGATCTTGATTTTGCTGAACGCGGCACCTTTGATTTTGCTTGTGGGTTTCTGTCTCTTCTTGATGCGGCAGATGCAGGCTGGTGGAAATAAGGCGCTGAGTTTTGGCAAGTCGCGCGCGCGGCTGCTTTCCGCACAGCAGAAAAAAGCGACGTTTAAGGATGTTGCCGGGACGGACGAAGCGAAAGAAGAGTTGCAGGAAATTATCGAGTTTTTGAAGGACCCGCAGAAATTCCAGAAACTTGGCGGACGCATCCCAAAGGGCGTGCTCCTGGTCGGGCCTCCTGGAACGGGCAAGACTTTGCTGGCTCGGGCGATTGCAGGCGAGGCGAACGTTCCGTTCTTCTCGATTTCCGGTTCGGATTTCGTAGAAATGTTTGTGGGCGTCGGCGCAAGCCGCGTGCGCGATTTGTTCGAACAGGGGAAGAAAAACGCGCCTTGCATCATCTTCATAGATGAGATCGACGCGGTTGGACGGCACCGTGGCGCGGGTCTGGGCGGCGGACATGACGAGCGCGAACAGACTTTGAATGCGTTGCTCGTCGAGATGGACGGATTCGAATCCAACGAAGGCGTGATTTTGATTGCAGCTACGAACCGGCCCGATGTTCTTGATCCGGCCCTGCTGCGTCCCGGGCGATTCGACCGGCGCGTGGTGGTTGCGCGTCCGGATGTGAAAGGCCGCGAAGAAATTCTTCGCGTGCATACCCGCAAAGTGCCTCTTTCCGATGATGTCGAGTTGTCCATCATAGCGCGGGGCACGCCCGGCTTTTCCGGCGCGGACCTTGCAAACCTGGTGAACGAGGCGGCGTTGTGGGCCGCGCGGCAGAACCGCAAGTTCGTAATGATGGTCGACTTCGAGATGTCCAAAGACAAGGTGATGATGGGCGTCGAGCGGAGATCGATGATTCTCTCGGATGAAGAGAAGAAAAACACGGCGTATCACGAGGCGGGCCACGCGTTAGTCGCGGCGATGACGCCGGGAGCTGATCCGGTTCACAAAGTGACGATCATTCCGCGAGGCATGGCGCTCGGACTCACCATGCAGTTGCCTGAAGACGACAAGCACACCTATACGCGGGAATACCTGGAAGCCATGCTCGCCGTGCTCATGGGCGGACGCTCCGCGGAAGAAATTTTCCTCGGACACATCACCACCGGCGCCGGTAACGACATCGAACGCGCGACCGAAATCGCACGCAACATGGTTTGCGAATGGGGCATGAGCGAACTGGGGCCGCTAGCGTACGGGAAAAAAGATGAAGCGATCTTCCTGGGCCGCGAAATCGCCCAGCATCGCGACTACTCGGAAGATACGGCGATCCAGATCGACAAGGAAGTGAAGCGGATCGTCAATGGCGGCTATGAGAACGCCAAGAGGCTGCTTTCGAACAATCGCGAGACCCTCGAACGGATCGCGCAGGCGCTGCTCGAACGCGAAGTGATTGACGCCAACGAAGTGAAGATGTTGATGGAAGGCAGGCCGCTGCCGGAAAAGCCGCGGACGCCGCCCCCACAGGCTCCGCCAGCGCCGAGCACAGATCCTAAGGTTGTGCGGCCGGAGTTGCGCCCGGCGCCAGGATTCACGCGCGGAGAGAATCCGGCGAAGGCTTAAAGGCAAATTAGCCGAGCGCTGCTTAGGGGCACGAGACATCGTGCCCCTATTCTTTTGCGCGGCCGCCCCGCTGACCGTTGTTCGGGGCGCGCGGATGACCGACACGGATAAAATGGCGTAGAATGCCGGTATGGGAAAGAAGGAACCGGACAATTTGCTTGTGACGTGCCCGTGCTGCCAGGCGAAGCTGGTAGTGGATGCAGTGTTTGGGGCGGTACTTTCGCACGAAGCGCCGGTGAAGGCGGGGCCAAACGTCGACCTGGAAAACGCGCAGGGGATTCTTGCGGAACAGAACCGGCAGCGCGAAGACAAGTTTGCCGATTCGTGGTTTCAGGAAACCAATAAGGAAGATATTTTGACCAAGAAGTTCGAGGAAGCGATGAAGAAGGCCAAAGACGCTCCCGCCGGCAAGCCGATTCGCGATTTTGATTTGGATTAGCGGGACGGGCATTCCTGCCTGTCTCTTTCTTTTTTGCAAGCCAGAACAGGTGACAGACAAGAATGTCTGTCCCACTGGACTGGACTTCTAGTTCGTCATTCATCCATCCGATGGGGCTGCGCAAAAAATTCCGGTTGAAGTTGCGCTCGCAAACTCTCGTTCTTGGGGAGCGCACGCTGATTATGGGCGTGCTGAATGTTACGCCCGATAGTTTTTCTGACGGCGGCAAATACGATCAACCTGAGATCGCCATCGAACATGCGCTTGCCCTGGAGCTGGCCGGCGCGGATCTGCTGGACATCGGGGGTGAATCCACGCGGCCCGGTTCCGAAGAAACTTCGGCTTCGCAGGAGTTGGATCGCATTCTTCCCGTGCTCGAAGGGTTGCGAGGCCGCCTGAAAATTCCCGTCTCGGTGGATACGCGCCGTTCGACCGTTGCCGAGCTTGCTCTCCGCGCCGATGCGGAAATCATCAACGATGTTTCAGGCTTGCGAATCGACGCGCGTATTGCGGAAGTGGCAGCGAAATATGGAGTGCCGCTCATTTTGATGCACATGCGCGGCGAGCCTCGCACGATGCACCACGGGCCGTTTGCGCGGGACGTGATGAAAGACGTCGCCCAGGGACTGCGAGATTCCGTTGCGAAGGCGCGCAAGGCTGGCATTGCGAACTCGCAGATTATTTTGGATCCGGGGATTGGCTTCGGGAAGAATTACTCCCAGAACTACGAGCTCCTGCAGAAGCTGCCACAGCTCGCTGCCCTGGGCTATCCGCTGCTTGTGGGCACTTCGCGCAAGGGATTCCTGGGGGCTACGCTCGCCCGCGACGGGAAACCTGCCCCGCCGGAAGAGCGGATCTGGGGCACGGCGGCGACGGTCACGGCGAGCATCTTGGGCGGTGCGCACATCGTTCGCGTGCACGACGTTGCGGAAATGGTCCAGGTCGCGAGGGTTGCCGATTGCGTGGCGCATCCTGAGCTGCGCATTCGTTAGTTCCCGGTCCGCGCTGCATTTCTTGGCCTATGGTCTTAGTTCCAACACGTCCGTGGTCTCAAGGTCGACGGTCTGCTTGCTGAAACGCAGGGGAAAGTATTGACCGTGGGCCCAGAGTGGAAGTAGATCGTCATAGTGCGGGCTGCCGGGTTGGCCGCTTTGTCCTGGAACGTTGATCCCCAGGCCGTTGTCCCAGTCGCTCAAATCGAAAATCTCGCGATAGCTCGCGCCGGCCAATTGATCGAAGGAACCTCCGCCAAAATAGGTCGCGTTCACCGTGGAACCATCGCCGGGGCGAGGGATGGGTCCGCGATCGAAGAGCGCATTGGCGGCAGGAACGATGCCTGCAAGCGGATGAGGAAACGAAACGCGATGCAATTGTCCCCAGGTCCAGTTCTTCGGATCCGGGCCTAGCTTGGCCGAGAGCTTTTGCTCTGCCACCTGGAGCGTCTTGAGCAGCAGAGCGTCGCGGGCAGCTTCTGGGTTTTGACCGAAGACTATCGCACGCGGATTCGAGAGTTCCTGGATGGTTTTCTGCAGCGACAGTTTTCCTGCGATCTTTTGGGCTCCCGCGGGAATGAATTGTTTGCTGACTGCGTCGTGAAGCTCGGCAACCCAAAATTCGTAGAGAATGGCGGCAGTCGAATCGGCAGTGACCGCGCAATCCCAATCCAGTAAGAGTCTGGCTGCGCCGTCTGGGGTGTCTCCCGCGCCATGCTTCAGCAAGGCCTGCAGATCGCGCGCCGGTAGCGAGACAATGTCATTCTGGAGATTCTCCATATCCGCAAGGCTAAGCTTGTGGGAGGTTTTTGCAGCGCCGCTGAGCACTTCCGAGATGCGCAAGAATCTTTCCGGCGACGCCCATTGAAATCCCACTGCATAGCCGTAATTTTCCGGAATCATTTTGTGATTGGCCGTGGCGACGAAACCTGCGGCTGGATTGTAGGTATGGGGTAAGTCGCTGTTCGGCACAAAACCGCTCCATTCGTAACCGCCGCTCTCCGGCACAGGAAGAAGGCCCGTCCACTTTTTACGGAGAGGGGCGAGGCCGGTGGAATGCTCGCCGATGTTGCCGTCGCGGTCGGCGTAAACGATATTTTCTGACGGGACTTTCCAGCGGGGCATGGATTGTTCGAATTCTTGCCAGTTTTGTGCGCGGTCGAGAGACAGCGAGCCAAGGTAGCCTGCGGTGCCGGGTTCGGCGCCGACCCAATGCAACGCTAACGCGCGCTTTCCGTCTTCCCAAAGCACGGGACCGTGCCGCGTAAATTTCAGCTTCACAGTGACGGGAGTTCCGCCGCGCACGCCGATGGTTTCTGTTTTCACTTCCATGCGCTCCCAGCCGTGTTCGGTTTTGTATTGTTCCGGATCGACGGGGTTCAACTGCGCGAGATAGAGGTCCTGCTGATCGAGGCCGAAGATTGTGAAGCCCCAGGCGATTTTTTCGTTGTGGCCCACGGCGACTCCCGGCAGCCCGGGTTCGCCCGCGCCGATGACGTTCCATCCAGGCGCGACCAAATGAACGATGTAGCGAAGCGAAGGTTCGGCGATGACGCGGTGGGGGTCGTTGGCGAGGAAGGGTTTGCCCGTGGCCGTCAGCGAACTGGAAACGGTCCAGTTGTTGCTGCCCTGCGGAGGCGTCTCAGGGAAATGGAGCGGCACGTCGCTGCCCACGAGATTTTCGAGGAGGGCCGGAGACAATCCGGAAAGATCAATGCCGGGCGCCGGGTCGAGCTTCACTGCCGGATCGAGGTCGAGGAGTTCTGCGGCTTTCTCGGGGCCGAGAATAGCGACCAACTGGGCGTTGCGCAATTCGCTGGCACCGTTTCCTGTCACCGAGTACGCGGCTAGGCGGTTCAGACAGTCTTCAGGCTTCCATGGCTCTGGCTTGAAGCCGGCGAGTTGGAATTCGATGGGCAGACCGATGCCGCCTGGCTTTTGGATTTCTTCGATGTAGGCATTGATGCCGGAGGTGAAGGCCTCGAGGATTTCCTTTGTGTCGGGAGCGTAGCTTTTGTATTCGGCGTCCATGTCGCCACGATAGCGCAGAAGGCGGGCGTTAATGTCACGCTGCACGAAGGAAGGTCCAAGTATTTCGGCTAGACGACCTTGGCCGGAGCGTTTCCACAGTTCCATCTGGAAGAGGCGGTCTTGCGCTACGACGAAACCCTGCGCGAAGAAGAGATCGTGCTCGTTCTCCGCATAAATGTGGGCCACGCCCCAGCGGTCGCGCTGAACCCGCACGCTTTCCTGAAGCCCGTGCACGTTCAGCGTTCCACGAATCACGGCAAGGGCGGCTTTTGCGCGCGTCTCTAAATTCGAAGGGGCATTTTGGGCTGAGGATTGTGGCAGAGCCGCAGCAGCAAGCGCCAACGTAAGCGCCAGAATGGAAATCGATTTTTTCATCGTAAATTCTCTCGACCTGGCGAATCATCCCGCCAAATTTCGCACCGAAGCGCCGCGAGCTTATACTACTCCGCGCCAGGATGCACGACCGTGCCAGCGAATGGAAGTTGCGGCAAGGCCATTTCATCGCGGAGAACCGCAAGATGCGCTCCTATCGGTTTTTCATTACGTCTTCACTTCTTTACTTCATTGCTTCATCTTCTGCCGCGCAACTGCCTCCGGCGAAGGACTCGCTGAGTCCTGCGCCATCCAGTCAAAGTCCCGCTGCCTGTTCCGCGACGGATGCCTCGAGTTGCGCGCAAGCCGCCGCGAAAATCCTGCCGCAGGTCATGGGACCATCGCCCATGGAAGAAAACCTGCGCCGCCTCACCGACGAAATCGGCGGCCGGGTCACCGGCTCTCCAGAAATGGCCAAGGCGGTCGAGTGGGCAGTCGCGGCGTTCCGCGCCGAAGGTGTCGAGGTTCACACCGAGAAATACGCACTGCCGGTGACTTGGAGCGAAGGCGACACGCGGCTCGAACTGCTGGGCCCCGTGAAGTTTCCCGTGCGGCTCAAAGCCGAGGGCTGGTCTCCCGCGACGCCTGCGGGCGGGATCGAGGCGAATCTAATCGACGTTGGTTACGGGACCGAGGATGATTTTGCGCGCGCTGGTTCGACCACGAAAGGCGCCATTCTGCTCGTGCACAGCGACATCGGCTCAACTTGGGCGGACCTCTTCAACGAATACTTGCTGCCGCCCGAAATCATCCGTCAGGCGCTAAAGGGCGGCGCCTCCGCGATTCTTTGGATGGGCGCGCGTGAACGGCTGCTGCTTTATCGCCACACCAACTCGTTGACTGGCGCGATCGACAAGATTCCTCAAGCTATGGTGGCGCGCGAGGATGCCATGCGGTTAGAACGTATGGCCGCAGCTAGCCCAGGCAAAATGCGCGTGCGCCTAACCATGCCCAACAAAATCGGCGGCCCTACCGAGCAGGAAAATGTCATCGGCGAAATTCGCGGCTACGAAAAGCCGGACGAGGTGGTGATTCTCGGCGCACATCTCGATTCCTGGGAACTCGGCACTGGCGCTCTCGACAACGGCTGCAACGCGGCGCTGGTCATCGAAGCGGCGCGCGCCATCAAAGCCACCGGGCTTCTCCCCCGCCGCACGATTCGCTTTGTGTTGTTCAGCGGCGAAGAGCAGGGCACCATCGGCTCGTATGAATACGTGAAGGCGCATCGCGCCGAACTCGACAAAATTCGCGCCATGATCACGTTTGACGCGGGGATCGGGCGCGTGACCGGCTATTCGCTGGGTGGGCGGCGCGACATCGGGACCGGCGTGAGAGAAGTCTTAAAGCCGCTGGAATCCTGGGGCGCCAACAATCACACCTACGACGCTTCCTTCGGCACCGACAATTTCGATTTCCTGCTCGAAGGCGTGCCAACGCTCGTAGCCAATCAGGAAGAGGCAAACTATTTGCCGAATTACCACGCCGCCTCGGACACACTGGACAAAGTGGACATCCGCGAGCTGAAGTTGCACACCGCGCTGGCCGCGCTGACCGCCTGGGGCATCGCCGATCGCACCGAATCTCTCGGCAAACGCCTGACACGCGCCGAGCTCGACGCCCTCGTCAAAGAAACCGGCCTGGACCGGCAAATGAAGGCACTCGGCTACTGGGACGCCTGGCAAACCGGCGCCCGCGGCCGTAAACCTTAAGCCTCCTTTTTCATCTAATCCTAGAGGCGCTTTGTGCTCTAGGAGATAGTCCACTCTTAGGTAGCATCGCGCCTCTGTTGAATTGCTTCCCGGTATACTGGAAGTATGCGTGAGGGCTCTTCTGACATGGACGTAAGAAATGCCAAGCAGTCACGCATTCTTGCGCTGGATTACGGACGGGCGAGAATCGGTCTGGCGATAGCCGGTGTAGACGCGGCACTAGCCCAGCCGCTGGGAACACTGGATCGCATCAACCGGAACGAGGATATGCGGCGGTTGCGGGAGTTGGTGCGCGAGCATGATGTGCGGCAAATCGTGGTAGGACTGCCGCTGCGGCTAGATGGAACGCGCGGAGATATGGCCGAAGAAGCGGCGCGGTTTGGGCAACGCGTCCACAAGCAGCTTGGTTTGCCGGTCGAGATGGTGGACGAGCGGTTGACGAGCTGGGAGGCCGAGCGGTTGCTCGAGGAACACCAGGGCCGCACGATTCACGCTGCTCCGAGCAAAAAACGAAAGAAGGAAAACGCCAAGCCGGGTGTCGATGCCATGGCCGCGGCGTTGATATTGAGGGAATATCTGGACCGGCGGCAGGCGGCGCAAGAAGCGAAATGAAATACGTAAACGAGAAGTTCGCGAGGCTGGTTTGAAGAAGATTTTGCTACTGATTTTGGCGCTGGTGCTGGCCGCGGCGGGAGCCGGGGCCTGGGGATGGTATTGCATCACACAGCCCTACCAGGGGTTCGCGAGCGGAGGTGTGTTCGTCACCGTGCCGCACGGCGCTTCGAGCCGAGGCGTGGCGCGGACTCTGGAGAATAACGGCGTCGTCCGCAGCGCTCTTGCGTTTGAAATCTATGCCCGGCGCCACCCCCGGCGATCGCTCGAAGCGGGAGAATATTTTTTTGATCATGCGGTAAGCGGCCGCGACGTTTTCTGGAAGCTCGCCAAGGGCGATGTTTATCAAATTCCCTTCACCGTCCGCGAGGGCGAAACGCTCTACGACATCGCGCATGACCTCGAGGCCGGCCACTTTCTTCCCGCCGATGATTTCGTGAAAGCCGCCAGCGATCCGATGCAGGTGCGCGATATTGACCCTCACGCATTGACGCTCGAGGGTTATCTTTTCCCCGCGACCTATGAACTGCCTCGCCATCCAGTCGCCGTGGAATTGGCCGCTGCCATGGTGAAGAAATTCAAAGAGCAATGGGCGCGAATGTCGCCGCCCAAGGCCGAAGACGATAAAACGCGGCTGGCATCCGGCTATCCGATCTCCTCCATCGTGACTCTGGCTTCGCTGGTCGAGCGCGAGACGCCCAAAAAAGACGAGCGCCCCCTCGTCGCGGGAGTTTTTGAAAATCGCCTGCGTAAGGACATGATGCTGCAATGCGATCCGACCGTGATCTATGCTTTGGAGAAGGAGGGCCGCTACAATGGCACGCTGACCGGCGCCGACCTCCACGTTCATTCGCCGTACAACACGTATGAACACACGGGCTTGCCGCCTGGACCGATCGGCAACCCGGGAGAAGCATCGTTGCGCGCGGCGCTCCAGCCGGCTGAGACGGACTATCTCTATTTTGTGGCCAACACCCAGGGCGGACATTTTTTTAGCGCGACACTGGCCGAACACAACCGGAATGTGACAAAGTACCGCCGCCTGCTCGCCGGTCTTCCGGCCGATCCTCCGCCGCCCCCGCCGGAAAAGCAGAAGCAGACGCAAGCGCAGGCGCGCAGCAAAAAGAAGGTGCACGCCAAAACGCATAAGGGCACAGCTTGATGACCGATTCGGAAAAATCGAAGAAGGATCTAATCCTCGAGACGGCTAGAGAAATCGGGGCTTCGAAATGGACCCTCGCGGAAATTGATCAGTTACGCCGGCGTCTGCACGCGGAACACGGCGAAGCGGGAAAAACCAGCTCGGACTATATCGCGGACGTTTTGAAAACCGCGGGCTGGAAAGTGCTGCTCACGCTGCAAGAAGAAGCGGAAGAGCAGTACGAAGAAGAATTCGAAGACCTGCTGCATTTCAAAACGCTGGAAGACGCGGAAGTCAGCATCATGCGGCTGGACGAGCTGATGCGCAAATTCCAGGCCCACGGCGAGCATGCCGCGGTGGAACGCGTTTTGGGAGTGGCGCGGCTCGGCAAACGGCGCGCCGAGATGATTTCGCGGAATCATAAGGTGGAACCCCATAAGCGAGAGGAAAAAGTGGAGATCGCCAACTGGTTCCGCATCTGGCTCGAGACGCCGGACGCTTTTTTCGACTGGCTGGACGTTCGCAAACAGTCGCCCGATTTTCAAACGAGATTTCCGCAAGCGGAGACTTTGGAATGAGTCTTCCCCCCGGCGCGCCGCCGGACGCGCTAGAACTGCCTCCCTTTTCGCTGGACGTGGAAGCTCTGGACCTCGGCGCAGGTGTGAACGCCGTCGGCCTCGAACTGGTCGAAACGGAAAACCGCGAGCCAGTCCGCGGCAAGCAAGCGGCCGAAATCTGGTCCGCGATCTTCCCCGCTCTTGCTCACGAAGAATTTTACGTCGTGGATTTTTTTAGCCACATTGATCGCGTTGAAGAGTTTTGCAAAGCGCGAAAAATCGACTATCGCGAAGCCGGAGGCCGCTGCGTGGTCTTGCCGCAGCCGCGCCAAGGCCAACTGTTCCAGCTTTTCGAGAGGTTCGAAGGAGAAACGTTCGGAATTCGCGCGGGAGCCGCTTCGGAAACTCCTGATGCGGCGCTGGAAGGCGACCTTTCGAAGCGGGGCGTTGACGCCTACCAGTTCGCCTACGAACGCTACGGTTTTTGCGCAATATGCGAGCCGGAGGACGGATGGGTAACGCTCCTCAGCGCGACGCTCTGGGCCAGCGAAGTCATTCGACGCATCCGGCCCGCGGTGCTGCCGTTCGATATCTACCTGGCTCGTCCGCAGTAGGCACTGTCTCCGGCGATGGTTCGCAGTCTCCCCACTGACTCGTTCATAATGGAGATTGGGGCGATTTGGCTGGCAGCGCGTCTCTTGCATCTAATTGACGCGCTTGGACGTGGTTGTTACATTGCTTCATTTGTACCTTGAGGGGCGGAATAAACTGATGGGGCGTGGGTTGGGATGCATGGTAGGGCTGACAGTGGCGGCGATTTCCGGCGGCTGCGGAGGCAATGTCAAGACCACGCACAACGTCCCGCCGACGCAGATTGTCGTCGTGAAGGACGCCACGCGCGAGGAGTTGCTCGAGAAATACAACGCTTTCGCCAAGAGTGTGAAGAGCGTGAACGCCACCGCCGAGCTGAAGCCAACGACAGGCTCAAGATACAGCGGTGTGATCGAGGAGTATCACGAAGTGAAGGTGTTTCTACTGGCGGAGCGGCCTGCTTATGTTCGCATGATCGGGCAGGCGCCGGTCATCGGTAAAACGGTGTTCGACATGGCCAGCGACGCTGACACCTTTCGTGTGTCGATTCCGTCCAAGAATAAGTTTCTCGTCGGGTCGATAAATCTGGAGCGCAGCAGCAGCAAGCCCATCGAGAACCTCCGGCCGCAGCATCTGCTCGATGCGCTGCTTTGGACCGAGATTCGTAAGGAAGAAGACGTGCTCTTTGAAGAGTTCAACGACGAGAAGGCGAGATATTACGTGCTCACCGTCCTGCGCGGCGGATATCGAAGGGAAATCCTGCGCAAAATCTGGTTTAACCGTGCCGATCTGCAGGTCGCGCGGTTGCAGGAGTTTGGTCCAAAGGGTGCATTAGTCTCTGACATGCACTTCTCCGACTGGGGACCACCCACAACCAATCAAGAGCAAACAGCGGGAAACGCGTCTGGGGTTACAACTTTCCCGTTCACGATCCAAATCGATAGGCCGCACGATGATTACCGTTTGGATCTGCACGTCACCAAACTGGTTTTGAATGAAGACATTCCGGCGGATCGCTTCAAGCTCGAGCAGCCGCCGGGTTCCGAGCTCGTTCAAGTTGGCGAAGATGCGCCGGAGAAAAAACCATGATGGGCGAGCTGATTCTCCGGAATTTGCTGCACCGGCCGCTGCGCACCTTGATCGGAGTTCTCGCCGTTGCCGTCGAAGTCGCGCTGGTCGTGCTGATTGTCGGGCTGACTTCTGGAATACTGGCGGAAACGGCCAAGCGTATCGAGGGCATCGGAGCGGATGTCATGATTCAGCCGCCAGCTGCTTCCATGTTCATCGGTATGACAGGAGCGCCCATGCCGATAAAGATCGGCGAAAAGCTGGCGGAATTGAAATACGTCCAGGCAACGGCCCCAGCGCTACTCCAGTTCAATTCCTCAGGCGTGATCGAGACCATTTGGGGGATCGAGCCGGAGAGCTTTCGCGCCGTCTCGGGTGGATTCGTTTTCCTGGAAGGCCATGACTTGGAGGGCCCGGATGATTTGCTCGTTGACGACTGGGCGGCAAAGGCAAAGCACATCAAAGTCGGCGACACGTACAAAGTCCTGAATCATGATTGGCACGTAGTAGCCATCATCGAGCATGGAAAAGGCGCGCGGTTGTTTGTTGCTCTGGCGACGCTCCAGGACCTGGTGGACGCGCATGACAAAGTTTCCATTTTCCTGATTAAGTGCACACGGCCCGAGCACACGGAAGATGTCATTGGGGAGACTCGCCACCTATTGCCGGGCTATACGGTCAGTCCTCTCAGTGCGTTTCTGTCGACGATGACTTCCACCAACATTCCGGGGTTGCGAACGTTTATCAACGCCATGATCTCGCTTGCAGTTGCCATTGGATTGCTCGTAATTTTTTTGACCATGTATACAACCGTGCTGGAACGGACGCGCGATATTGGTGTACTGAAGTCGCTCGGGGCGGGCCGTGTGTTCATCGTGCGCTGCCTGCTGACGGAGTCGGCGGGCCTTTGCCTGCTGGGCATAGTTGCGGGAGTCGGATTGAGCTATGCGGTACGTACCGCCTTTCTCGCCGGATTTCCTACGTTGTCGATCGACATAACCGCTGGATGGATCCTTCGCGCCGCGGGGATTGCGCTGGCGGGCGGGATTTTCGGCGCCAGCTATCCAGCATGGATGGCAAGCCGTAAAGACGCCGTCGAGGCGCTCTCTTACGATTGATCAGTGTAGAAATGCGAAGGACTTCAGAGAATCTAACGAATAGCACGGTTAGAAAAGGAGAAAACGCCGCAGGTGACGCAGCGGCTAGGCACAGATGGGAATCGCAGCTACAATACAGCAACCTGCCGAAGGGCTGATAGTTCCAGGAAAAAAGAGCTTGGAGCCGATACTTAAAACAGAAAATTTGTGGAAGCTCTACCGCGCTGGGAAAGTGGACGTCCCCGCGCTCCGAGGTGTGAACTTCGACGTCGGGCCTGGCGAATCCGTGGCGGTTATGGGGCCGTCAGGATGCGGAAAATCCTCTCTGCTCTACGTGATTGGCGGGCTGGCGCAGGCGTCCAAGGGCCGCGTCCTCGTGGACGGCAACGATCTAACGGCCATGAGCGACTCCGAGCGCACCAAACTGCGGCGGAGTAAAATTGGATTTGTCTTCCAACGCTTTAATCTTCTCCCAACGTTGACCGCCAAGGGCAATATCGCCATCGCGCAATTTATACACGGGGATGGGTTTGACCCTCACCGATTCGATGTCGTCACTAACCTGCTCGGTCTTGGTGGACGCCTGCAACATAAGCCCTCGGAGCTTTCCGGTGGCGAGCAGCAGCGCGTAGCGATCGCTCGGGCGATCATCAATGAACCGAAAATCTTGCTGGCGGACGAGCCGACGGGTAATCTGGATTCAAAGAATTCCGAAATCGTGCTCCAGATGTTGCGGCAGCTCAACAAAGACTTGGGCCAGACGGTCGTCATGATCACCCACAATCCCGAAGCCACGGCGTATTTTGACCGCGTGGTGCACATGCGGGATGGCGTGATTGTCGACGGCATTCCTGCGGACTGAGATGGCGAGTCTCGGACGAGTTCTATCGAAAACGTTTTTCTGGGCGTACGAGCGCGGCACGTGGCCGTACGACGCCGCGGTGATCCTCATTTTAATTTTCGTTTTGGCGACGCCGCGGGCGTGGTTCCATGACCAGCCCCAGATGGGCCTTCCCGCAAACACGCCAGGCCAGGTGGTACTTGTCAGCGAGGAAGGTGAAAACAAGACGTACCGCGTCGATGCACGGATTCTCGCTCCTCCCGAGCAGACCCCCGCGCTGGAGAACGAACTGCACAACGCCATGCAAAAATCGCTCCCGGAGCTCCGCAACAAGCGCTTCACCATCGCCAAGATCGATCCCGTGCGCGACGAGCAAGGCACGGTGATCGCCTATCACGTGGAAATCCATCGTTAGAGTGGAAGTGTGGCCCCCGGAATGGGATTACACCTTTCTGAGCAGCTCTGTGGCGTGCCTGCAGCAATCCGAGGGTAACGCGGGGCAAAGTTCGCGCATCTCTATGTGTATGCTAGGATTTGAGAGGACATAACCAGCCACACGATTAAGCAGCAACAGGGGCTTCGTTTGACCAAAAGACATTTTATTCCATGGATTCTTGCGCTTGGCGTGGCGGCCATCGCGATCATTGCGGGCGCAGCGCAAACTACCGCTAAATGGACGACCGAGGGCGTGCTTGCGATGATGGATAAGTCCGCAAAAGGTTTCCGCAGCCTCACGGCGGACATTGAAAACATAAAGTACACGGCCGTAGTAAAGGATACGTCGACGGAGACGGGAAAAATTTGGGTCCGGCACGATCAAAAAATGCGCATTGAATTCACTAAACCCGAGCCGCGTACGATATTGCGCACGGGCAACTCCCTCTTCCTCTACAATCCCAAACTTAATCGCGTGGAAGAGTATGACCTTGGCAAAAACAGTGCCATGGTGGATCAGTACATTCGTCTCGGCTTTGGAACAAAGAGCGAAGATTTGAAGAAAAGCTACCTGGTGACGGTCACGGGCGAGGAAGAACTAGATAAGAGGAAAACTGTTCTATTGGAGCTGACGCCGAAATCCGATCAGATGCGCAGCCAGATTTCGAAAATTCAGATGTGGATCGACGAAGCTACCTGGCTGCCGATCCAGCAGAAATTCTGTGAGACCGGCTCAGGCGACTACATTTTGTTCCACTACACAAATCCCTTGGAAGACCTCAAGATCAACGAATCCGAGTTCAAACAGGACTGGCCGAAAAACGCGAGTCACGAAAAGCCTCACGTGTAGCAGTGAATGGCGAATAGTGGACAGTCAATGGCAAAAACGCCGCGTTTAGCGGCGTTTTTGCTTTTTGAGTGCGTTTTGTTTCCAGCGCATGCAAACGACGCTTCAGAATGGAGGCGAGCTTGGTCTAACAAGCTCCCACCAATCGGCGCTCATTTTGCCGGGGCGCGCTCAGTGGCGAGGAGTTGCTCTTTGCGTGTAAGACCCCAGCGATAACCCGCCAGATTGCCGTCTTCGCGAATAACCCGATGGCACGGGACTACGATCGAGACCGGGTTGGTGGCGCAGGCGCGTGCCACCGCGCGTACAGCCTTGGGGCGCCCGAGGGCGCGCGCAACTTGCGAATACGTGCGCGTGGTTCCGCGTGGGATGCGCTGCAACTCCTGCCACACGCGGCGCTGAAAGGCCGTGGCTTGCAGGTCGAGCGGAAGGTCAACCTGCGCGGGCTTGCCGTCGATGCGCTGCACAATTTCCCGGACCCATCTCTGCACGCTGCCCGTCGCTGGCGAGATTTCCGCCCGTGGATATTCTTCGTGCAATTCGGCGATGAGTTTGTTTCGTGCGTCTCCTAAATAGACGGCTGACACACCTCGCTCCGTGGCGGCGACCAAAACTTTTCCGAGCGGTGACTTCGCAATCGTATATTCGATTTTCATGCCCTTTCCTCCCTTTCGATAAGTTGCTGGTGTCATTCCGAGTTGTGCGTTGCTGCGTTCGTAGACACGGCTGGACGAACCGTAGCCAGTTTCATACAGCGCGTCGGTGATGTTTTTTCCTCCGCGAAGCAAAGTCTTGAAGCGCTTCACCCGCAATGCATCGGCGAGCTCGCGCGGCGCGAGTCCAGTGACCTGGCGGAAGGCGCGGCGAAGCGTCCCGGAGTTGGAATTAAGCTCTCGGGCGACTTCGGAAAGCCTCACACCGTCTTCGCGGGATTCCGCGAGAAATTTCGCTGCGCGTGCCACTAGCGCTGCGGACGCAGCGATTTCATTGGGCCGGCAGCGTAGGCAGGGGCGGAAGCCTTGTTTCTCCGCTTCTTCCCGAGTGCGGAAGAAAACTACGTTTTGCCGCAGCGGGCGGCGAGCCGGGCAGGACGGTCTGCAGTAAATATGCGTAGATCGCACGGCCAGGACAAAAGTTCCGTCGGCGCGGACGTCGCGTTCCAGGGTTGCACGCCAGTATTGCTCTGCTTTTCGTGGCGAGACTGGCATGGTCGCCTCTGCGTTCGAATTGTTCATTGTTTCCATGCTACGAAAATAGCGCAGCGTTCCAATCAAATCTATCCGGAAAGGCTCGACAAAGTGGATTCGAACCCTGCGGTCTAAACGGGCTAGGAACGTCGTTTGGAAGCCGACTTAGGCTTCGCCGGGGTTCGGCAGGACTTCCGCAGCCTCGATCGGATTCTTGTGCGGAGCGCTGATTACCAGAAGAACCGCGGTGAGTATAACCGCGGCCGCCAGAGCCGTCCGTAGCGTGATCGTTTCCCCGGCGCCCAGCCAGCCCAGGAAAAGCGCCACGACCGGGTTGACGAACGCATAGGTTCCCACTCGCGCGGCACTGCTTTTCTTCAGAATATACACGTAAGCCGTAAAACCGATTCCCGAGCCAAAGACGATTAAATAGACGAGCGCAATCCAAGACCGCGGCGTAATAGCGCTTATATGCAGTTGGCGGCCCTCCCCTGCCAGCAAACCAACAATCCAAAGGGCTGTACCGCCCGCGAGGCTTTGCATGGCGACCCCGAGCAGCGGCGAGCTCGGTAGGTCATGGTGCTTCGAATAGATGGACCCCCAGGCCCACGCGAACGAGCCGATGACCAGAATCCCCGCCCCGGTCGGATTAACGCGCTCCGAGCCTCCCAGATGGGCCGGGCCTACAAGTAGAACCAAGCCACCGAACCCCAGGATAAGGCTGGCGACAACTCTAGGAACGGGCCGCTGCCCGCCCGGGCGCACCCAATCGAGAAGGACCATCCAGAAGGAGACCAGGGCCACGAGCAAGGCAGCCACCCCAGAGGGTACAGTGCGTTCGGCCAGGCATACGCCGCCGTTCCCAACGAGAAGGAGGAGGAGACCGGTGATGATGGCTGTGCGCCACTGACCTAGAGTTGGCCGAATCCCAGTTTTCCACCTCAAAATGGGATAGAGAACGAGGCCTGCAATCAGATGTCGCGTCGCAGGAAGCAGCAGCATCGGGAACGATTCGATGCCAACAGCTATCGCGAGGTACGTTGAACCCCAGATGACGTAAACAGCCGCGAACGCGGCAATGAGGAGAATGGCGTCGCGTTTCCCTTCATCATGAGAAAGAGTCGCCGGCGCAGCCTTGGTAGAAGATGGACCGGCGATGGGAGTGGACATTCTGCGAAGCCTTAATAGATAAACTTAAAGCTAGCTAATCGGCGTGTCGAGGACCATATTGGACGAAGGTATCCACAGGGCAGTGGGAGAGCCGCTTCGAAGCAGCCGGTACTATAACCAAGTGTTTGACGTTAAGACACTTCGTATGTTTTCCACAGGTTGACGTGTGGTGCCTGAGATGGCATTTTATCCACCCATTCACCAAGTTGGGGTCCGGGGCAAGCACAACAGAAAGAGCAGTTGGGCCAGGTATGGCAGCGACGAAGTGGCATCTCTGAGGGCGAGATGGGTGCGACGAACCGCGCAATACCGATTCGGTCGGGGGAAAAAGAAGCAAGCAGGCCTAAGCTGGCGCCGCCGTTGCGGGAATTAGCGGCGGAACCAGCGCGTGTCCCTGCGCTGCGCCTGGAGCCTTTGCTCGCGCCGGGACAGCCGCGGCGCTTTGCGCGGGTGCCGACACATGCCGTCGGAGTGAACCGCGAGCAGCGCGAATATCCGCGGGCCTCGCTGAAACTTCCTTTGCGATTGCGCAGCGTGGGCTCCCGCGCGGAAGAATTCCCGGTAACGCTTGTAACCCGGGACATTAGCTCGACAGGCGTATTTTTCCTTTGCCCGAAGGAAATTGCCGTGGGCGCGCTGATTGAGCTGGAAATTGTCCTGGTTAGCCGCCCCATGGGCCACGGCAGCGTTCTTATCGTTACTACAGCGCGTGTGCAACGCATCGAGCCTGCGGCTATGCCTGGCTGGTACGGAGTCGCGGCTTCCTTCGACGATGTGCAGTTCGACCGCGATGATGGCATGCCTTCCCGATTCCTGCGCCCTTGAGTGCTGTTGTTCCCCGGAATTTACATAAACACGCCTGCACAGAAGTGCGTTAGTTCGCCTTAGCAAAGCAGCGGAGCTCTGCGGCCACAAACAACAAAGCGTTTGAAGATCTGCCCCAACTTCAGCGAGAGATAAAGAAAAGATCCTGAGAAGTCCGGCTCCAGCCACGAATGGATTGAGGGCTGATCAAACTTGGCGTATGGCTATCCGCTTTGTCGCTCATGTGAAGGGAATAGCCATTGGCAAGGTAGGAGGGGATATCGCGGGAATCCGTGACCGGAATATATGGGCCTTCCTTTCCTAGTTGGACGTGGTATCGGTCGTCTTTGAATCGGTGCGGAAGCAAACGAGTTCCTCGTTTCTTACCGCGCGACACAGTAGCAAACAACATGGATATCCTCCCCGGGGAAAATAAAACCTCGGTTATTCTACAAACGCGAGGCCGTGCGAGTAAGTGGTCCGCCTGTGGAAAAATGTGGATCGTTTTTGCGCGGTTTTTTAACGCACGGCTTTCGGTGACCTGTTCGGGCTGAAGCTTTGCTACTCTAGGGCTTGATGGGTTCCCCAAAAAATAAAAGTTTGCGAGGAGTGCTGTTTGATTGGGACGGCACGCTCATTGATTCCTACGCTGCGGATTCTTCGGCCTATTTGGCAATGTTTCGCGAGATGGGGATTCCGTGGGGATTGAAGGAACTGGCGCGGCATTATTCGCCGAATTGGTACCGCGTGTATCGGGCTGCGAAATTGCCGCGGGCGCGTTGGGACGATGCGGACCGCGCGTGGCGCGCGCAATACGCGATGCATTCGCCGCGGCTGATTGCGGGGGCGCGGCAGGTGCTGGTTCGGCTTGGCCGGGCGCATCACCTGGGTTTGGTCACCAGCGGCGACCGCGATCGTGTGACGCAGCAATTGCGCGCGTTCCGGCTTACGCGGCTGTTTGGGGCGCGCGTGTGCAGCGGAGACACGCCAGAGAAAAAGCCGCATCCGGCGCCGCTCCGGCTGGCTTTGCGGCAGCTTCGCTTGGAGCCGTCGGCGTGCGTCTACGTAGGCGATTCGCCGGAGGATTTGGAGATGGCCAAGAGCGCGGGTGTGCGTGCGATCGCGGTGCTCGGACCGTTTCCAACAGAAAGGCGGCTGCGCGCGGCGCGGCCGGAATTCTTGCTCGAATCGATCCGGGAATTGCCGGAAGTTTTGAAGGGTCTATGCGGCTAACGCTGGCTGCGGAGCGAGCTTCAGGACGGAGGTTTTGGCGCCACCGCGGGCTGCGCGGGAGCAGGTGGGGGAGTTGCCGCGGATAATGGTTTGTAGTCGGTCCACTTGATCACCAGGCGAACCGAGACATTCATATCCTTCAGGTTCAGCGTGTCGTCGGAGCGCATGTAGTTCGGTAGCCAATATTTGCCATCGACATTTTCACGATACGTTTCAAAAATGTTGAAAGGCATGGTGGCGGAGCGCATGTCGCCGAGATCGTTGACCCACTTTCCATAGGTTTTCACCACTTCGAGGTACGCGTCGTCAACCCAGACGATGCCGTCGAAATAATAATGCGCGCGCTCCACAGCTTTCGGCTTCACCTGGAAGATGTAGCAGCTGATTTCATCGACGACTTCCTTGCCCAAATACTTCAGATTGTATTTTGCGAGCTGCGCCGTGGTGAGCGGATAGGCCGGCATGCGCGCGAGCGACTGGAAATCTTCGGGGCCCATCTCGAGATAGTGCAAGCTGGATTGCGGGCGTTCGATGGTCTTTTCGTAGATTTTGCCGTCGGGGCCGGGTTTTGCTTCGACGACCAACGAAAGTTGTCCCGAGGGTTTGCCGTCGGGGCCGAATTCTTCGAGGCGGACGGTTTTCTTGTAGGTATATCCGGCGCGGGCGGCGGTGTACTGATCTTCTTTTTGGGAGAAGCGCCTGATGATTTCCTCGGGAGGAATGGACGGGGGCGCTGGAGGAACGGGTTCCGTGCCAACGCGGTGGACGTCATGTTCCGGAGGGGGCGTGAGCGGGCCCTGCTGAGCCGCGCGAGCGGGGGGCGCTGTAGAGGCGAAGACAAATGCGCAGAGAGGAAAAGCGCAACGTAGTACGGCTCGGGAAAATCGGCCAGAGCGATGATGGGCGTGTGGATTCATAGCTAATAAGATGCGCTTGGAGCGCCGAAAAGCAGCTTCGGTAGCCTGGCGAATCTGATTGAGTTTAGCGCAGTTTCGCGCGTGCGTGCTGCGTGTCGTCCAGTGTGGCCGGACAGCGGTCGCTGTGCATCGAGGTCCGAGCAGGAGACGAGCGCTCTCTGCTACAATTCCGAAGTTTGTGGACGACGAGAAACAAACCAGGCGCTATTTTGTCTCTGGAACCGTGCAGGGCGTGGGATTCCGCTTTTTTGTGCAGCGCGAGGCGGAGAAGCTGCACGTCGGCGGCTACGCAAGGAATCTGTTCGATGGCAGAGTCGAAGTGCTCGCGATTGGCACACCAGCGCAATTGGATGGCATGAAGAGCGCGCTTGAGCGGGGGCCGCGATTTTCGAGCGTCTCCGGCGTTCGCGAAGAGGAAGCGCGCCACGACCGGCGCTATGAAAATGGATTTGTGATCGAGCCAGACGCCTGAGCAGGCGCATGCGAAAGTCGTGACCAGAAGTCTATGACCAAAGGGAGTTATCCGAATGGATGATTTAAAAAAGCTGATTCGCGAAGTGCCGGATTATCCCAAGCCGGGAATTCTTTTTTACGACTTGACCACGCTCTTGAAGGACAAAGCAGGATTTCATACCCTCATCGACCGGCTCTGCGATCACTACAAGGGGCGAAAGATCGATATCGTCGCGGGCATCGAAGCACGCGGCTTCATTTTTGCTCCAGCGCTGGCGTACCGGCTGGGCGCGGGTTTCGTCCCGGTGAGAAAGCCGAAGAAATTGCCCGCGAAAACCGCCAGTATTTCGTACGCACTGGAATATGGCACGGACTCGCTCGAAATCCATGAGGACGCCGTGAAGCCCGGCCAGAGCGTGATCATTTGCGATGATTTGCTGGCGACGGGCGGCACGGCCGCTGCGACTGCAAAGCTCGTAGAGAAACTAGGCGGAAAAGTGGAAGGCGCGGCGTTTGCAGTAGAGCTGACGTTTCTCAATGGCCGCTCGAAACTCAACGGCCTTGATGTTTTCTCGTTGATTCAATACGACACGTAATCTCTGGTGTTGCGCTATCTAGGATCCTGCAGGGGCGGCGCTTGCCCGCCCGGCCGTCGAGTTGCTGAATGAGCGCGTTGAATGAGAAAACTCCCAAAAGAAAAAGCGTGGCAGGCAGTTGCATGCCTCGCGTGCACAATCGTCCTCTGGATTCACTTGGATGACTTCGGCGCTTCGGAGTTCAGCGGCGGCAGGCTCACGGGACCACTGTTTAGGATGGCGGATCTCGGCTCTTTGTTTTTTCTGATGGCGCTGATTTTGACTTTCTTTCTTCGGCGAACGGCAGCCACCATCGCCCTTGCGGCTGTGCTACTTTGCCTTCCCTTTTACTTTTACATCTTGATGCCCGGACCTTACCGGTGGTTATTCAAAGGCGAATATTCTGTTCCGCTCAACCGACCGTTTCATTGGGATTCTTGGGCAGCCGCTGGAGTATTGAGTCTGCTGTTCGCGGCAACACTGAGCCTTCGCAGCTACCTCAAGATCCAGGCCGACGCATAGCTGCATCATTGCGAGCACACCTTCTGCTCTATTTGGAATGGCGCTGGCGGATGGCTTCGAATAGGACTACGCCTGCGGCGACGGAGACGTTAAGCGATTTTACGGGGCCTGTTGTGGGCAGCGAGACGACAAAGTCGCAGCGCTTGCGGGTGAGGTCGTGAAGTCCTTTGCCTTCGCCGCCGAGAACGATCCCCACCGGTGATGTGTAGTCAGCTTCGGTGTAGCTTTTGTCTGCGTCTTCGTCCAAGCCAATCAACCAGTAGCCCGCCTCCTTCAGTTCCTCCATGGTTCGCACGAGGTTTGTGACCTTCGCGATAGGCAAGTGCGCTATCGCTCCCGCGGATGCGCGGGCAACCGTGTCGGTAAGACCGGCCGCGCGGCGCTCTGGAATGACCACGCCGTGCGCTCCGGCGGCGAGAGCCGTTCGGATGATCGCGCCGAGGTTGTGCGGATCTTCGACGCCGTCGAGAAGAACGATGAGTCCTTTGCTTCCGTGACCAGGGCTTTTGTTTGCAGCGGCGAGAATGCTTTCGAGCGTGGCTGGGGCGCTCGCGGCGGCTAGAGCGACTACTCCCTGATGATCTTTCGAATTGGCAAGCCGGTCGAGCTGGCCGCGGTCTTCAAATCGGACGGGGATGTCGCGCGCGCGGGCGAGCTGGACAATTTCTTCAACACGCGTGTCCTGGCGGCCGCGCGCGATCAGGATACGATCGAAGGGGCGGCCTGCGTCCAGGGCCTCGCGAATGGCGTGGATGCCTGTGAGCTTGTCCATCGGAGAGACAGTTTACAGGTGATGGTCGGCACTTGAAAGTTTACGGTCGAAAGAGAGAACGAAGCCTCAAAACCGGGCACGACGTGTCGTGCCCAACGGACGATCGATCAGTCGATTCGATCAGTCGAGGGTGGCACAGAATTCCAGGATGCGCTCGCGCGCGGACTTGACAGGGTTTGCGAACGAAAGACCGGCAGCTTCGTCGAGAAGCAAAATGACACGATCGAGTTCGCCTTCGCCCACCCGGCCGGCAAGTGCGAGACGGATGGGATGGAAGAGTTCGCGGCTGCGAATGCCCAAACTGTCTTTCAGCGCGTTGACGACCTCCTTGAAACGATCCGTGGTGAGCGGAGCACCTTCGAGCAGCAAGAGGGCGAGATGGCGCAGCACGTCGCGCGCTCCGTAACGAGAGAGGACGGCGTGGTTCTCCACCTTGCTTAAGAGTTCCTGCGCGTCATAATGAAAAACGAGACGCAGCAGATCGGCGAGAGCGGGGCGATCCGTTAGGTGTGGACCGAGCAGTGCGGCAGCGCGTTCGCACCATGCGAATTGCGCGGATGACGCATCACCAACGAGCCAGCCTTGTTCGCGCAGAATTTCCGCGATATCACGGGCTGTCAAATTGCTCGCAGCGGCAGATGGCGCGGGCTTCGGAGTTTCTTGCGGAGGCATCGCGAAATTCTAGCGCACGTTAGCGCAATGACTGGAATGCGGCGGCATGATTATCGCTGAGAGAGCGTAGCGACCACGTGAGCGGCAATGGCTTCGCCGCGGCCGACGGCGTCAACGCCTTCGTTGGTCTTGGCTTTCAGATGAATGTGATCGACGGAGACACCGAGCGCGCGGGCTAGGGCTTCGCGCATTTTCGGGAAATGCGGCCCGAGCTTGGGTTTTTCCAGGATGACAATCGCATCCACATGCTCGATGGAAAAGTGCTTGTCGTCGAGCAATCTTCGCGCATGTTCCAGGAAGAGCAAGCTGTTCGCGTCTTTCCACTTTGGATCGGTGTCCGGAAAATGCGTGCCGATATCTCCGAGGCCGGCAGCCCCAAACAACGCGTCGCACATGGCATGCGCCAGAACGTCTCCGTCCGAGTGGCCAACCGGCCCCTTGTCGAAGGGAAGCTCGATCCCGCCGACGATCAGCTTGCGCCCCTCTGCCAGCCGATGAAGATCGTAGCCAATGCCGCAGCGCACGCTCATGCTTTATGACGCTCTTGTTCGAGATAGAAGCGGGCGAGGTCCATGTCGGCGGGCTTGGTGATTTTGATGTTGCGCTCCGAGCCGAGGACGACGTGGACATCGCGGCCGAGGCGCTCGACGAGCCCGGCTTCATCCGAGGCGTTGACGCCATCGGCTTGCGCGCGCGCGAACGCTTCCTTGATGAGTTTCGTCGAAAACGCCTGCGGCGTCTGCGCCAGCACGATGCGCTCGCGCGGAATCGTTCCGATGATGAGCGCGACATCTTCCGGCAAACTGGCGCGCTTCACTTCCTTGACGGTGTCCATCGCGGGAATGCCGAGAATGGCGGCCTGGCAGCGGCGCGCTTCTTCAATCACGCGGGCGATCTGCTCGCGGGTGACAAAAGGACGGACCGCGTCGTGCACGAGGACGATTTCCGTGTCGTCTGAAACTTCCTGCAGCGCCAGCGCCACCGAATCCTGCCGCGAATCTCCTCCGCGCACCACGCGGACGGACTGCATGAATCGTTCGCCCCGGATGCGCTCATCGAGCGATTCCACCACGTCGGCGCGCGTAGCGACAATAATGTCGGTGACCAGCGGGCAAGAAGCTATGCGTCGCACGCTGTGAATGACGAGCGGCGTTCCCTCCAGCTCCAGAAACTGCTTCGGCGTGTCGGCTCCCATGCGAGTGCCGAGACCTGCGGCTGGGACAATGGCGGCAATGCGGCTCATTTTAGGCACGGCCCGCCCGGACACGAAAAACGCTAGGGCCGCAAACTTCAGAGTGTACCTCAAGCCGAGGTGTCAGGCGAGTCGCACAGCAGCAAAAATGCGGCCAACAGGCGTATACGCAACGCAAATGCGCGAGCTGCGACGGAGAGCTTGCTTGAAGACTGGGCGTGCAGATTTTTCGGGCGAACGCTTGTGAAATGCGCGAACGCTAATCGGCGTCCCGCTCGGGGGAAATTGGATCGCGGCTGCGTTCGAGTTGCGGCAGATCCGGCAAACGCGAAGTGTCATCTGCGCCGCGGGATAAATCTACGCGGCTGCTGCTGATATTCTCGTTGCGGCCTGCACCAGCTGCGGCTGCGGCCGCCTGGCGGGACATACCAGCGGATTGTTCCGTCCGCTCATCCACCCGGCCAAAAATCATTTTGCCGGCAGTCGTCTGATGAACCGACGTGACCTGGATATCGACGCTCTTGTTAATCAAGCGCCGGCCGCCGTCGACCACCACCATGGTGCCGTCATCGAGATACGCGACGCCCTGATTAGGCTCCTTGCCCTCGCGCAAAATCAGCACGCGCATGGGCTCCCCCGGCAACACCACGGGCTTCAAGGCGTTGGCGAGCTGATTCACGTTCAAAACTACGAGGCCCTGCACGGTGGCCACTTTATTTAGATTGAAGTCGTTGGTGACGATTTTCGCGCTCAGCCGGCGCGCGAGTTCCACCAGTTTGTGATCCACGTCGCCCGCCTGAGGCAAATCCTGATCGAGAATGCGTACATCCACGTGCGGCATTTTTTGCATCCGCTGCACAATTTCAAGACCGCGGCGCCCGCGCTGCCGTTTCAACGAATCCGAAGAATCGGCGACCAACTGTAATTCGTGCAGCACGAATTGCGGCACAGCCAGCACTCCATCCAGAAAGTGAGCTTCGCAAACGTCTGCGATGCGGCCATCAATTAGAACGCTGGTGTCGAGAAGTTTCATCGGCTCCAGCGTTGGTTCCTCCCCGGAGATAATTCCAGCAGGAGCGCCAGCCTTCAACTCGCCGCCTCTCTCCGAACCCAGCACCAGTCCCAAATAGGCGAACGCGAACAGCGCGCCATATTCGAGAAAAGACTTGGTAGGTTCGGGCTCATTCGTCCGGGAGATGATGAGCGTTACGAGAAGCGCCGCAAACATTCCAAGAACGGTGCCGAGTGCGCCGCCTAACAATCCGCCGATCCCGGCTTTACGAAGCCGCAGTTCAGCCAGCAGAATCCCCATCGCGAAAAGGAAGCCGACTCCGGCCGCGGGCAGCGCGCGCAAGCCAAAGGGCGCGAGCCTGTAACAGAGCGCTGTCGTGCAAGCAGTGATAAACACCCGCACGAGCCAGAACTCCAATCCCATCCCTCGCGGGAAGGCGGCCTTTTTTCGCCGCTGTCCGGCCACAGAATTTGATGAAGACGCGGAAGTAGAATTCGAAAAACGCTGCACTTCAGGAACGGATCGGCTCATACGACCTCACAGTATTTCGTATCACTGCAAAATCGGTGCCGCATCCCCTCCGGCGTGGGGCCCACGATCCGGTGCGGGACGAGAACACAACCTCGCGTTCTCGCCGTGTATATACTCCGCCATCATGTGGGAGTCAAGGTGATGTTGAAGGTTTAATAAGAAGGATTCGCGATTTCCATTATCGAAAATAGAGACGCGGGACGCGCTGGCTCACGGCGCAGAGAAGATCGGACGTCACGGTGCCAATGCTGCGGGCGATGACGTTGGCGGCGCGGACGTGCTTGCCGTCGCTGCCGTAGATGGTCACAGCGTCGCCGAGCACGGCATCCGGCACGTCGGTGACGTCAATCATAGTGACGTCCATGGAAATAATTCCCACAATAGGGACAAGGGCGCCGCGCACCAGTACGCTTCCGCGATTCCCGAGCGAGCGGTGGATGCCGTCGCCGTAGCCCGCCGCCAGGACGGCAATGCGCGAGGGGCGCTTGGCTATAAACGTCTCGTTGTAGCCCACGCCTGCGCCTTCGGGAATGTTTCGGATGTTGATGATGCGTGTGCGCAGGCTCATAACCGGCTTGAGGAGGAGACGCGCTTCGATTTCCGGACGCTGCTCGACCGGATCGTAGCCTGGATGATAGCCATACAAAATCGCGCCGGGACGAACCATGTCCGCCCAAGTCTCCGGGCGCGTTGCGATGGCGGCGCTGTTGGCGAGGTGTACGATGCCCGGATCAACTCCAAGCGAACGCAGACGGTCGAGCGCCTCGTAAAAACGCTCTTCTTGGTGCCGCGTCTGCTCACCTACGCGCGTGTTTGTCGAAACTTCCGAAGAAGCAAAATGTGTGAAGACTCCGCCCAGTTCCAAATGCTTGCACTTGGCGAGCTGGCTTGCGAAACAATCGACATTGCCTGGCGCTATGCCCAGACGGTTCATGCCGGTGTCCATCTTCAAATGAAATGAAACGCGCTTGCGGCCCTTCTTGCCCCCGCCCTTGGCAATGATGCGCGCGGCAGCGCGATCGAGTTCCTTCAGTTGCTCGCAGCGATGGATGACTGCCGTCAGATCGTGTTCGATGAGGCGGGACTCTTCGCCAGGCCAGAAACTCGTCAGCACAAGAACCGGCTTCCGAACGCCCGCCTCGCGCACGGCGATGCCTTCCTCCGTACACGTAACGCCAAACCAGTCTGACCCGGCTTTCTCGAGAGCCTTGGCCACCTGCGGCCCGCCGTGTCCATAGCCATTGCCTTTGACGATGCAAAGGATTTTTCGCGGCGTCTTGCGCTTCTCTTCCGGCGGATTCACGAACTTGCGAATCGCCCGGAAGTTTTCCGCCAGCGCGCCGAGGTCAACTTCCGCCCAAACCGGACGTCTTGCTTCTTTGCGGGGACTTTTCGTTGTGCGAGCCATGACCCTTCCGAAAAATTCAGTTTACGCCATCCCGCGGCCGCGAGCCGACAGCCACATTGGATGCGGCAAGCGAGAATGACAACCCCCTTGGTAAGCAAGTGAGAGACCGGTAGCAGAACTGGCATGACTGTCAAAGCCCACCCCACGTTTTTCTCTAAGTGTTGCTGATAAAGGACTTACGTCCATCGTAAGTGCTTTAGAATCAACATTTCGGGACGAAGCTCGTAGATGTTGATTCTAAAGGAATTAACTTCACAGGGGGGCGTTGGCAAGTCTGCGGGGCTTGGGCGAGGGAGCCCGCCGCGGGATGGTGTCGAGGAATGGAGCGTGGGGATTCTTACACAGCGGGCCTAGAGGCCGCTGACAGCTCACAGGCGACAGCTGACAGCCAGAGACCGGTCTTGTTTGGACGGTCCGCAGAGCGAGGCTATTTTCATGACCGGAGTTCACGGAGAGTTTGGTAACTCTGAGCAGGGCCGTGAAGAAATACTCAAGCTGAAAAACAAAAGAGCGCCAGAAGGCTGCCGCTCCTGAGTTCAAACCATCGAGCTATCCAACCATTGAGCTACTGGCCGGAGAGCAAAGGGGCCCAGAAAGCACAGTGATGAGCCGTCGCAAAATTAGTTTCCTGCATCGGCGACGGCGGAATCAGCGATTGGAAATTTCCGGCGACCGGGTTGAAGACTTGCCAGAGCGGCGCGCCGGGACTATTGGGCGTTCCGGTCTTGGCGAAGTGAGTCCAATAGTGCTGCATGGTGCTGGAGAGCTGCAGCTGTTGTGCAGTGAACGGCGGTCGCGGCACAGTGACCGGAAGATTAAAGAGATATTGAAGCTCGGAAGCGTGGGCCGCGGCGTAAGGAAAACTGACCGGAGGAAGGAAGTCCTGCGGCGCGTTCTCGTCGTTGAACTCATAGGGCGAGACCGGGACGAATTGAGACATGGAGAGGTCGGCGCCGAGAGCCGGGCACGCGAAGGCGGCGTCGGTACCAGCCGCGGCGAAGGCAATGTCTGCTGAAGGGAAACTGGCGAGCGGATATTGCGCGGAGACGAGAGGAGCCGCGGGGCCGACCAGGGTGGCGAGAGCGGCTTCGTACGCGGCCTCATTGTTGGCGATGGGCCCGATAGTGAGATCGAAATCGAGCGCGGTGAAGAGGCGCCATTCATCGTGATTGGTGCCCTGGATAACCGGGACGCGATGGAATTGGCCGGTGGCGAGCGCGGTGCCTAGCGATACGGGGAAAAACTCGCCGTCGATATTTGGCGTATAGCCGGCAGGGTTCTCGAGGGCGAGAATAGTGGTGACGGGAAGGGCGCGGAGGCAGGCGGAGGTCTGGCTGCTGCAGCCGGCGGAAGTCGCGAATGCAGTGCCAGCAGCTTCAGCGGCGGCAAGGGTCAGCGTGTTGAGCGCGTAGGCGCCACTTTCGATGATTGCTCTGTGAAAGAGGCCCGCCGCCGGAGGCGAAACGAGCTGCGAAAAGACGCTGAGGCCGCCGGCAGATTCGCCGAAGATGGTCACGTTGAGCGGATCGCCGCCGAAGAAGAGAATGTTGTCGCGGACCCAGCGGAGAGCTCGCTGCTGGTCCATGAGGCCGTAATCACCGGCAGAATTGGAATCGGCGTCGTGGTCCCGATCCGGATCCGTTTTTTCCGCGGCAAAGGCGGGATGGGCGAGAAAGCCGAGAGCGCCGAGACGGTAATTAATGGTCACGACGATGACGCCGTCGTTGACGAGCGCCGTGGGATCGTAATCGTCGCTTTCGCCGGTGACGAGAGCGCCTCCGTGGATCCAAACCATCACGGGATGGTGGTGAAAGAAATCACTCGAGCTGGGAGTGAAGACATTCAGGAAGAGGCAATCCTCGGTGACGGACACCCTCCCGAAGGGCGAGGGCGGTTGGGGGCAGTGGTTGGCAAAGTTCGTGGCCTCCAGCGGCGCGAACCACGGAGCGTGGGGAACGGGCGGACGCCAGCGCAGATTGCCTACCGGAGGCGCGGCGTACGGGATGCCCAGGAATTCGCGGATGCCGGCGGAAGTGACAGAGCCGCGAACGGGACCGCTAAAGGTGAAGACCAGCGGGCTGCGTTCCTGCGCATGCGCGACCAGAGGCATGGCGCAAAAAATGACGGCGGCGAAGAGAACTGAGAAGGCAAGCTGCTGTGTTTGGCGAGACTTCATGGCGTTTCCTCCCTGACCTGGGAAAAGAGCTAAGGTTCCGAATGTGCGAGGAGCTCTCCTTGAGTTCCGTCGGTCCGCGGGACGGCGAGGCGGCGGATAGGAAATTGTGATTGTCTATATCATTTTATTGCGGCTGTCAATATGGACGTAGGGTGGAGGCACAAGAGCACAGGACGACAGATACTGGGCAACGCTACAAATCGCCGGGGGAGAATTGGGAGAAGGCGTCGGGGGCGGTTGTACACTCTTGGAAATTCGGGAATTCGCCCGTGATAGATCCCACCAAAGGGTCTGGCGAAAGGCGAGGGCAATCGCTAAGATGCTCGCCATGTCAAATCAACTAAATCGTCGCAGTTTCATCGTCACCACCGGCCTGACGGCTCTGGCGGCAACCCGAGTCCTGGGCGCGAACGACACCATCCGCCTCGGCGCTATCGGCACCGGCGGACGCATGAACGATCTGCTCAATGCCGCCGACAAGGTCGGAGGTTACCAGCTCGTTGCCACGAGCGATGTGTATGGGCCGCGCCGCGACGCCGTCAAACAACGCCCCGCATCCGGCGCTGTGACCACTCATGCCAACTATCACGAAGTCCTCGAGCAGCAGCTCGACGCCGTCTTTATCGCCGCGCCCGACCATTGGCACGTGCGCATGGCTGTGGACGCCATCGCGTCCGGCAAAGACGTGTATCTTGAGAAGCCGGTCACCCACACTCTGGAGGAAGGCGCACTATTGACGAAGGCGGTGCGCTCCAGCAAACAAATCCTGCAATGCGGCATGCAGCAGCGCAGTTGGAGCCACTTTCGCGATGCCGTGGATCTGATTCAAGGAGGGAGTCTCGGCCGCGTACCGCAGGTCAGGACGTATTGGTGGCAGAACTATTTGGGACATGGCGCGCCCAAAGCCGTCGACACGCAAGCCCTCGATTGGAAGCAGTGGCTCGGCAACGCTCCCGATCAGCCTTTCACAGAAGAAAAGTTCTATCGCTGGCGCTGGTTTTGGAATTTCGGCGGCGGCGCCATGACCGATCTCTTCACCCACTGGATCGACGTCGTCCATTGGGCGATGAAATCCGACCAGCCCAAAGACGCGCAAATCCTGGGCGATAAATACGTGTTCGAGCAGTGGGATTGCCCCGACACGGTTCAGGTCGCAGTTCGCTACCCAGGATTCGATGTCGTTTACGAGGGCATGATGGCCTCGTCGATCGACGACGGCGGGCTGGAGTTTCGCGGAACAGAGGCGACGTTGAAGCTTAACCGCGGCGGCTTTGGCGTCTATCACGAAGGCGTATCGGACAGACAGAATCCGGTTGTCCGGTCAGAGAGTTTTCAGGACGGAACGATCTCCCACATGCAAAACTTTTTCGATTGCATCAGGACGCGCAAGGAGCCGAACGCGCCGGTCGAAACGGGGGTCGCGGCGGCCCGCGCCGGGCACATCGTCAATCTGGCTTACCGCCGCGGCGGCCAGATCGCATGGCCGACGAAGAATCCGGCTTGAGCATTTTCGTCACGCGGACCGCTACGTTACGGCCTCTTACGGGCAACGGTATGCTGGAAACCTTGAATCAATGCGCGTTAGATGCATCGAAGGCCCGCCGGTCAAGCGGGAGAATCAGTTGGATGGAGAGCTATCAGGCTCGGGCAGCATATTTATCGCTTCCTTTATGAAGGTGGCATGAACAACGGTTGCGAGCCCCAAAGGATAGCGGTGCATCTCGGCGTTATATTGGCCGATCAGCTGCTCGTCGTGCGTAGTTTCTTGGATCACCAAGCCGAGGATCAGTTGAGTTACTGAGCCGAGGCTCATGTTGCCTTGGAAGGCTCGGTTTTCGTTTACCATGTAGACAGGTCCCCCGCTGTTTCCCGCAAAAACTGGAAAATCAAGCAGGAATGTCTTCGTTCTTAAGGTTGGAGTAAGCGGGTATGAGGCGATCATGCCACTGCGAAGGATAGGAAAACCGGCAGTACTCGATTCCTGCCCGAAAGGGAAGCCCAAACAATGAAGTGTGTCTCCGGGATGAATCTCGTACCGCTCTAGCGTTGTGTCGTCAGCAAGGAGGTCTGTCGAAGCGAGAGGAATGGAAACTTCCCGAGGCAGAGCTATATACATGACAGCAATGTCCTGGCTCGGGTGCTTGAGCCACAAAGGACGAGCACCATTTCTAATTTGCAGTGGCACAGGAAGCCGTTCCCAATCGCCTTGGTCGCTCTTTCGCCTCAAATTCAATATCGCTGCGTCGCCGGGAATCCCGTCGAGAACATGAGCAGCGGTGATCAGCACGAATCTTGCCTCGTTGGGCCGATCTTGAGCGGGATGTAGAAGAGGGCGGCCCATTATGAAAGCTACACCGAGCGAAGAAGGTTGTCCCGGTAGCCCGATACTTTGAATCTTGAACGTCGATTGCATCAACATATTGTCGAGTTCAGTTTCGTGGGATTTCCGCGAGGGTCCGGACTGCTGTGCTGGTGAAGAGGGAGTCTGTGTACGCAAGCAATTCGGCAAGATCAGTAAAGCAAAGGCGAGGACATTGATGGGCACCCATTTGTTTTGCGGTGAGCGCAGAGGTCCCCCCACGAAGTTTTTTGTTAAAACTAAGAGGGGGTCGAACATTCTACGATCCATCGGGGGCGAATTGGGAGAAGGCGTCGGGGGCGGCTTCCTCGAAGCGGGTCAGGCGGCTGCGGAAGACGAAGCGGACTTTGTCGGTGGGGCCGTTGCGCTGCTTGGCGATGATGAGTTCGGTTTGTTCGCGCTCGTCGGGCTGGGCGTCGTGTTTGAAGAAATGCGGGCGGTAGATGAACATGACCACGTCGGCGTCTTGTTCGATGGCGCCCGATTCGCGGAGGTCGGAAAGCTGCGGGCCGCGTTCTTCGCGCTCGGGAGCGCGCGTGAGCTGGCTGAGAACGAGCACGGGAATTTTCAGCTCTTTGGCGAGCCCCTTCAGGCTGCGCGAAATGCTGGAGACTTCTTCGTTGCGGTTGCTGAAGCGGCCGCGCGCGGTGATCAACTGAAGGTAATCGACGATCAGGAGCGACAAGCCCTTGTCGCGCTTAAGGCGCCGGGCCTTTGCGCCAATTTCGAGGACGCTGATCGAGCCGGCGTCATCAATCCACAGCGGCGCGGAAGAAATCGTACCGAGGGCTTCGGTCATGCGGCGCCAGTCTTCGCGGCTGAGATGCCCGGTGCGAAACTTGTGCGCATCAATCTGCGCCACCGAAGCGACGAGGCGCTGCAAGAGCGATTCCTTGGACATTTCCAGGCTGAAGATGGCCACCGGCTGGCCGGCGCGGATGCCGATGTTCTCGGCAAGGTTCAAAGCGAGAGCCGTTTTTCCTTGCGAGGGGCGCGCCGCAAGGATCAGCAATTCCGAGGCCTGCAGGCCGGACGTAAGCTTGTCGAGCTCCACATAGCCCGTCGGCACGCCGGTAATGCTCTTTCCTTCGCGAAAGATTTTCTCAAGGCGCTCGAAATTGTCGCGGACGATGTCCTTGACGGAAATCAGGCCGGCTTTTATGCGGTCTTCCGCGAGCGAGAAAATGGACGATTCGGCGTTGTCGAGGATGGTGTCGGCACCGTCCTCGCCCTCGAAGGCGCGCTGCTGGATGTTGTGCGTGGTGTGGATGAGATTGCGCAACAGCGCCTTTTCTTTGACGATGCGCGCGTAGTGCTCGATGTTGGAGACTTTGGGCATGCCGTCGGCAAGAGAGGCGAGGTACGGCGCGCCTCCGGCGGCTTCCAAATCTCCATGGCGATGCAGTTCATCGGTCAACGTGATGAGGTCGATGGCCTGCTGGGCCTCGCCGAGCGAAATCATCTGCGTAAAAACGCGGCGGTGCTGATCGAGGAAGAAGTCTTCCGCGCGGAGATTCTCGATCGCCGCGTTCAGCGCGTTGTTATCGAGCAAAATGGCGCCGAGAACGGAGCGTTCGGCGTCCAGATTGTTCGGAAGCGGCTTTTCGAGCGTGGTTTGAGCGGTCGCCATTGTTATTCGCTTTTGTTTCGCCTACGGTAACACAACCCCTTCGGCCGCGCAAGATACCTTGCACGGCTACGTTAGCGACGATATTTTTCGGGTCGCGAGACTAAGTGGGCTCGACGTTTTCCCTGTGCGTTGCTCGAACGGTGAGCGCATTGTGCGCGGAAGAATGACACGCGTCAACGGGAGAGTCTGTGCAAAGCTGTGAGTCGTTTCGGAAAACGTGGAAAAGTTTTTTTCGCACCTCGTTCAGCTCGCGCGCAAAAAAGAAGGGCACGGCATGCCGTGCCCCTACGGCCGAAAAATCAAGACTGCTTGCGATTTGAAATTATTCTTCCTTGGCGACGTGGACGATGACTTGCGCGGTGACGTCGCGGAACACTTTGATGGTGACGGGATATTCGCCGAGGGCTTTGATAGGATCGGCGATTTGCACCTGGCGCTTGTCGATCTTGAAGTTTTGCGCGGCGAGGGCTTCGGCGATGTCGGCGGTGGTGACGGAGCCGAACATCTGGTCGTTCTCGCCGGTTTTGCGCGTGAAATTCAGCGACACGCCATTGAGAAGCTCGGCTTGTTTGTGGGCGGCGTCCAGTTCGGTGGCCGTCTTTTTCGCGAGCGACGTGCGAATCTTTTCGAGCGCTTTCATGTTGCCGGTGCTGGCTTCAATCGCCAGCTTGCGCGGCAAAAGAAAATTGCGGGCGTAGCCGGGCTTCACGGTGACGATGTCGCCGCGGTGGCCCAGCTTTTCAATGTCTTCCTGAAGAATGATTTGCATGTTGTCTCTCTAAGCTCCTGTTTCCCGAAGTTCTTGTGGCATTGACCCGAGCAGGCTTACGCCTTCGGGGTCTCGGCTGAAGCGACTGGCGCAGCAGCTGGTGCTGGTGCGGCCGCGGGTGTAGGTGTAGCGGCGTGAGCGGCCGGCGCTCCGTGAGCGGCCCCCGGAACGACCTGGCGCGGGGCCTGCGTGCCTGCGGCGCTGCCTGCAAACGGCAGCAAGGCGATGTTGCGCGCGCGCTTGATGGCCACGCCGAGCCAGCGCTGGTGGCGCGAACAAACTCCGGTCATGCGCCGCGGCAGAATCTTGCCGCGCTCCTGAACGAATTGCGAAAGAATATCCGCACGCTTGTAGTCGATGAAGTCCATCTTCTCGACGCAGAACTTGCAGACTTTCTTTTTGCGGAAATATTGGCGCTTTCCGCGCGGACGGCCGCCGGGACCGCCCGGACCACCGCCCCCCGGTCCGCCTTCGCGGCGCGGGCCACCATGCCCGCCGCCCGGTCCGCCATGGCCGCCACCGCCTTCGCGGCGCGGCGGTCCACTGTGAGACTGTGCTTGTTTCTGTTCCTCTGCCATACGATCCTGCCTTTCCCTCTAAGAACCGAAAAAACAAAAGTCGAAATACGAAATACGAAAATCGAAAACTAGCTGGCCGCTGTTTGTTCAGCTGCGGGAGCGGGAGCCGGAGTCGGAGTCGAAGCCGGGACCGACGCGGGCGCGCTGCGGCGCGGACGCCGCGCGGCGCGTTGTTCGCGCTTTCCGCCGAGCTTCTTCTGGCGCTTCAAATCTTCATCGAGGCGCACGGTCAAATACTTGATGACCACGTCCTGCACGCGCAGACGGCGCTCGAGCTCGGCGATGAGTTCGCCGTGACTCGTGCGAATCTGCTGGTAGACGTAAATGCCCTCGCGATGCTTGGCCACGCGATAGGCGAGCTTGCGCGTGCCCCAGTGCTCGGTCTTCTCGATCTTGCCGCCCTTTTCGGCGCAAGTGTGCTCGATGCCGGAGATCACTTTCTTGATTTCGTCTTCCGGCGTGGCCGGCCGCGCAATGAAAATCAGATCGTACAAACGTTCTTCCATGATGACCTCTTTCCTCTTTGCGCCGATGGTATCGGCGGCACTTCAAACTCTGTTGCGAAGCAAGCTCAGCAAGCCTGCCTTAGCCTTCTTCGGGTTCTTCCGCTCCCGGCTTTCGCCGGTTAAAAATATTCATCGCCGGTTCGATGCCCTTCGCGAGAACCATTTCCACCGCATCGCCGGCTTTGCCAACCATTTCTGCGGCTACCTCGAGTTCGGCCTTCTTCATCGGCCGCAGCACGAATTCTTTGCGGCTGCTCAGCGGATGATCCGGCCCGCAACCCAATCGGATCCGCGAAAACTCTTGCGTCCCTGCGGCGCTGATCACCGAATTCGCGCCGTTGTGGCTCCCGCCGCTGCCTTTGCGGTCGATGCGAATCGTTCCGAAGGGCAGTTGCACTTCATCCCACATCACCAGCAAATCCGTCGGACTCAGCTCGTACTTTTCCAGCAGCTCTCGAACCGAGATGCCGCTGAGATTCATGTACGTCTGCGGCTTCGCCAGAACCACATCTTCACCGGCGAGCTTGCCCTTGCCTACGAGCGCTTTGCCTTCCGGCCGCTCGACGCGAATCCCGCCGCGATTCGCCAGTTCGTCCACCGCCATAAATCCGAGGTTATGCGGCGTCCATTGGTACTCCGGATCAGGATTCCCAAGTCCGACGATGAGCCGCATAGGCCTCTGCCGGGCAGCTGGCTTGCCGCCAGCCGCCGCGATTTACAAATCTCCGTACTACTTTTTCTTCTCGCCCTTTTCGGCCTTTTCCGGTTTGGCTTCGGGTTCGGCGCCTTCTTCGCCCTCGACTTCTTTCTTGCCCTTCTTGATGACTTCGGGCTCCGCAGGCGTTGCCGCTTCCGTGGCTGCGACTTCGGCCGGCTTCTCTTCTTCGACCTTGAGAGCTACGACGTGGGCCAGGACGCGTTCCGGATCGGTGATTAACTTCATCTTGGTGTTGTCAATCGCCAACTCTTTGGCGCGGAGTTGATCGCCGAGCATGAGGCCGCTGACGTCCACCTTGAATTCGGTCGGGATGTCGGCGGGCAAGCATTCGATCTCTACTTCGCGTGTCACGACTTCGAAGACGCCGCCTTGCTGTTTCACGCCGGCGGGCTCGCCGAATGTATGCACGGGGACCTGCACGCGCATGCGAACGTCCATAGCTACGCGGACAAGATCGACGTGCAGCAAGTTGCCACTGAGCGGATCGACTTGCCAATCCTTCAGGATGGCGGGCTCGTGTTTGCCGGCAAGGTCCACTTGGAAAAGAGTGTTGTGGCCGGTTGGCGAACGCAGAATCGCGCCGATTTGCTTGGTGTTCAAGGCAAGCGAGAGGGCTTCACCTTTACCACCGTAAAGAACGGCGGGGACTTTGCCCGTTTTACGCAGGCGCTTGGCCTCGTTTTTGCCCCGGTCGGAGCGGGGCGCTCCTTCTACGATAATTTGTGTCTGAGCCATGCTTTCATTCCTTCCGTAAAGCTCTAACTTCATGAAGAGCACAGACAAGAGTGTCTGTGCTACTAAATAAACAGCTCGCTGATCGACGTTTCTTCGTGAATCGAACGAATGCCGCGTGCGAGTAAATCCGCGACGCTCAAAACTTTGATTTTGCCCATGCCTTTGGCGGCTTCGCCTAGCGGGACGGAATCCGTCGCAACGACCTCTTTAATTTGAGAGTTCGCAATGCGTTCGATGGCCGGGCCGGACAGAACGGCATGCGTGCACGCGGCATAAACTTGCGTTGCGCCTTCGCGGATTAGTGCTTCGGCGGTTTTCACGAGGGTGCCTGCCGTGTCTATAATGTCGTCCACGATCAGCGTGCTGCGGCCGCGCACATCTCCGATCAGGTTCATGACTTCGCTGACGTCTACATCGACCCGGCGTTTGTCCACGATGGCGAGCGGCGCATCGAGCTTTTTTGCGAAGAAGCGGGCGCGCTCCACGCCGCCGGCATCCGGCGAGACGACCGTCAGGTTCGGTAGATTTAGATGCCGGAAGTGTTCGACGAGAACGGGCGATCCGTACAGGTGATCGACTGGAACGTCAAAGTAGCCCTGAATTTGCGGCGCGTGCAGGTCGAGCGTCAAGGCGCGGCTTGCGCCCGCCGTTTCGAGAAGATCGGCGACGAGTTTTGCGGATATCGGAACCCGTGGCTTGTCTTTGCGGTCCTGCCTGGCGTAGCAGTAGTATGGCAACACCGCCGTGATGCGCCAGGCTGACGCGCGCTTGAAGGCGTCAATCATCAATAGCAGTTCGAACAGATGATTATCCACCGGGTAACAACACGGCTGAACGACGAAGACATCGGCGCCACGCACGTTTTCGAGAATCTGAAAATAAATCTCGCCATCGCTGAAGCGTCCGAGGCTGGCTTTGCCCAGCGGGACTTCCAGATGCGCGCAGATGCTCTGCGCCAGCGGCAGATTCGCGGTCCCCGAGAAGATTTTAAAGCGGTCGTCGTTCACTACGTTCGCGCTCCGTCAGATCAGTTTTTGGGCTGGCAAACTTCTCGGCCCAAATTCGCTTTCAATCATTAACTTTTGCTTCTGTGGAGACGCTGCGGATCAACCGAGGACAAACGGAGGACACAAACCGGCTTCAACGAGTGCCCTGCATTTTACGAACGTACCTGTCGCGCGAAAGTGTCTCGCAAACAAAGGTCTGATCGTCCGGAAACCCAACAGCGGCTCGGCGCGCCATCGTTGGGCTCGGGAAAACTCCAAACACCGCCGAACCGCTACCCGCCAACGAGGCTTCTGCAGCTCCTTTTTGAAGCAAGGCCCGCTTGATTTGAGCAAGACGGGGGTGACGCCGGAAAACAGGCCGCTCGAAATCGTTCGAAAGGCCGCTTCCCTGCGCGCTCCAACACAGAGCACAGAACCTCCAAAGTTTAGGGTCTGCGGTCCCTTTTGTCAATGTCAAGGGGCGAGCTAGCAGCCAGCGATAAGCGTCGGGTGTGGGGACGTGAATGTCGCGAGGCGAAACGATGAGCACGGAAAGCTTCGGAATGTCTGGCAGAGGGTAGATTTCGTCGCCGCGGCTGACGCCCAGTGCACGGCCTCCGGACAGGAAAAACGGGACGTCGGCGCCGAGCGAGGCGGCAATTTCGAGCAGTCGGGGAAGCGGCAGCTTGCGTCCGGTCAAGTGCAAGAAGCCGAGCAGGGCGGCCGCAGCATCGCTTGAACCGCCGCCCAAACCTCGCCCGGCCGGGATGGTTTTCTTGAGTTCGATCTCCACACCAGCGCGAATTTTGAGCTCGTGGCGAAGCGCATCCACGGCGCGGTAGACGAGATTTTTTTGAATGGGCTCCTGGGAAAGAACGGAATTACCCTGGATCGAAAGCGAAATGCGTTGCTGCCTTGAGGCACGCAGCCGCAACTCGTCGTGCAGCGAAACGCTTTGAAAAATTGTGCGGAGTTCGTGGTAGCCGTCAGAACGTTTTCCAAGGATGTCGAGGCGCAGATTGATTTTGGCAAACGCGGGGATGCGGACTTCGCGCATGCCGCTTATTGAGGTTTCGCGTCTTGCGGCGAAGATTTTTGGGCCACGCGGTGCTTTACCTGGGAAAGTTTCTTTTCGATTTCCGCAATTTTGTCGTTTTCCATGTCGGCTGGAAGCGAGTGATGCCATTCCGTCAGCGACTTCTCCCATTCAATAGCGGCGAGATCGGTCCGGCCGGATTTGGCGTAGACGTCGGCCAGGTGAGACCGAATCGTGGCATCGTGGCTTTCACGTTCGACGGCTTTGCGCAGGGTCGCTTCGGCTTCCGTGAGTTTGTTTTCACGGAAATAGATCCAGCCGAGGCTGTCGAGGTACGCGCCGCTGTGCGGCTCTTCCTTGAGCGCGCGCTGCACGAGCGCTTCCGCCTCATCAAGGCGTATTCCGAGATCGCCAAGCATATAGCCGTAGTAGTTGAGCACGGGGGCATTTCGCGGGTTCACGTCCAGGGCTTTTTTGAATTCAACTTCGGCGCGGTCGAAAAACTTTTGCCGCTCGTAAATCGCGCCAAGCAGAAACCAGACCATCTCGTTGTCGCGGGGCTGGCCGGGGATGGCTTCCGCGGTCTGGGCGGCTTCTTCGGCTTCCTTGTAGCGGCGGCCGCGCTCGTAGACCTGCGCGATGTTTAGATAAATATCGCGGTCCGCTTCGGTCCTGGTGAGCTGCGAGCGGAGAGCTTTTACGGCTTCGTCCGTCTGTCCGTTCTCTCCCAGCAAGAGCGCGTTGGAGGTGCGAAGACCAGGATCACTCGGATATTTTGCCAGCGCGTCCTTACCAGCCTGGAGCGCCTTCGGCAAATCCTTCGCCGCGCGGTAAGTGTCCATGATCAGCATGCGCGAGCGGCGATCTTCTTCGTCGCCGAGGCGGCCTAACTCTTCGAAAGTATAAATGGCAGCTTGGAAATTCTGCGTGTCGCGGTAAAGCTGGCCGAGTTGCTGGTACAAAATGGCCAGCGAACGACGGCGCGACGGGAGCACTGTCGATTGCGATTTTAGTCCGGTGACAGCATCGGAGAGCACGCGAATGGCATCTTCATAGCGGCCCTGGGCTTCGTAAAGCATGGCCTCGTTGTACATGACCTCGAGGCTGCCGGGCGCGTACTGGCGGGCTTTCAAGAGATTCTCTTCGGCGCGATCGAGCTGGTGTAGTTCCCTGTAAATCTGCGCCAGCCGCAGATAGACGTCGGAATCATCGGGCATCAAGTCGGCAAGCTTTTGGTACACGGCGAGAGCGTCGGCGAATTTTTCTTCGGCGAGCAGCGTCTGGCCCAAGCCGCGCACGTGGCTAAGCTCGGAGGGATCCAGCTCGACGGCTTTGCGGTAGGCTTCTTCCGCCTTTGCCAAATCATGTGTTTGCGTATAGGCATCGCCTAGAAGATCCAGCAACGTTGGGGAGGGCGTGCGGCTGGTGACGCTTTCGAGCAACAAAACGGCATCCGCAGATTTGCCTTCATCGAGGAGAAGCTGGGTAAGTTGCTCGACGGCAGCTTCGTTCTCGGGATCTTGCTTTAGAAGGCTGCGGAGAACTTCTTCGGCTTTGTCGTGCTCATTGCGAAGACGGTAGAGCCTCGCGAGCCACAGCGCAGATTCGGAGTCCGTGGGATCGAGCCGGTAGACTTCCCGGTATTGCTCGATGGCGCGCTCTGCCATCTCGGACTGAGCGCTGGAGGTCAGATCCCCCAGGCTGCGCAAATAAATGCGGCCGAGAAGACGGCGGGTTTGCAGGTCGTTGGGATCGCGCTTGAGGAGCTCCTGCGCTTCGGTTACCGCTTCGTGGACGCGTTGCGCTTTCCAGTACATTTCGGCGAGGCGCTCGCCGATTACGGGTGACTTAGGATCGAGAGCATAGGCCTTTTTGTAGGCGTCGATGGCTTGCGTGGCGAACTCTGGCTGGTTGGTCGTCTCATACTGCTGCTCGAAGAGATGACCCATCGCGTAGTTGTAATAGGCTTCAGCGCGGGGTGAAGGAGCGGCCGGGGCTTCTGAAGGCGGCGTATCGGTCTTTAATTGCGTCTGTGCGTTCTTCTGGACTTGCGCTTCGGCGGGAGTTTGCGCGGCGCCGAGAGCGCAGCAGAGGCCGGTAAGGAGTCCGGCGAGACTAATTCTTAGTAGATTCATAGAAGCCTCGGAAACAGAAAGTATCCCATGCGGCTGGAACGCGGTCAAAATGCAAGAGTACGGCGTTTCCAAGGCCAAAACGCGCCCTTTACTAGGATGCAGGAAAATCCAAAAGAGTTGAAATGGAATCTTTGGAAGCATGGCATCGACTAGGTGGAGACAGTCTTTCCAATTTGCCGGTACGCGAAACGAGCTGGCGGCGTTTTAGTGCAAGAAATGCCGAATGCCGGTGAAGACCATGGCCATTCCGAGGCGATCGGCGGCGGCAATGACGTCGTTGTCTCGAACCGAGCCGCCAGGCTGAATCACGGCTACCGCGCCGGCTTTGGCGGCTTCTTCGACTCCATCGGGGAACGGGAAGAAGGCGTCCGAAGCGACTACGCTTCCGGCGAGCGAAGACTGCGCTTTCATTACGGCGATCTTTACGGAATCGACGCGGCTCATCTGACCGGCGCCTACGCCGAGTGTGGCGCCGTCTTTTGCGAAGACAATGGCGTTGGATTTGACGTGTTTGCAGACTTTCCAGGCAAAGCGCATGGTTTGCATTTCTTCCGGCGTCGGTGCGCGCTTCGTCACGATTTTGAGCTGACCTTCTATGATCTCGCCGAGATCCGGTTGTTGCACGAGCACTCCTCCAAGGATGCGCTTGGGCTGAAGCTCGTGGTCGGGGTCGAGGCCACCGGGTGGCAGTTCGAGCAATCGCAAATTCTTTTTGACGGCGAAGATTGCTTTGGCCTTTTCGTCGAAGCCCGGCGCTGCGATGCATTCCACGAAGAGCTTCGCAACTTCTTCCGCGGTTGCAGCATCGATCGGACAGTTGAACGCCAGGACGCCTCCGAAGGCGGAAACCGGGTCGGTTGCGAGCGCTTTCAAATATGCATCGAAGAGCGTTTCGCGTTCGGCCGTTCCGCAGGGGGTGTTGTGCTTGACGATGACCGCGGCGGGCTGGCGGAATTCCGCGGCGAGGCTTCGCGCCGCTTCGAGGTCGACGTAATTGTTGTAGGAAAGTTCTTTGCCTTGAAGTTGTTTCGCCGCGGCTAGCCCTGCCGGTGCGCTACCCGACGGCACGTAGAGCGCCGCGGCTTGGTGAGGATTTTCGCCGTAGCGCAGAGCATCTTTTTTCTGCAAGGCGATGTGCAGGCGTTCCGGCAGCAGCGGTTTTTCGCCCAATTCCACGAGGCTCGCCGCGACAGAGAGCCGTTCCAGTTCCGTAGTGATCAGACCGTCGTAGCGCGAGGTGGTTGCAAAGACTTTGCGAGCCAGTTCGAGCCGCGTCGCAAGGGAAGTCTCTCGCGTCGCGTCGAGCTCTTCCGCGACTCGCGCGTAGTCGGCGGGATCGCTCACGACCGTGACGCTTTCAAAGTTTTTTGCGGCGGAGCGCAGCATCGTGGGTCCGCCGATGTCGATGTTCTCGATCAACTCTTCCGCTGTGAGGCCCTGCTTTGCTGCGGTGGCTTCGAAGGGATATAGATTTACGACCACGAGATCGATCGGCGCAATACCATGCTCCGCCGCCTGCTTCTGATCTTCCGCATGCTTGCGGCGATATAAAAGGCCTCCGTGGACCTTTGGATGCAGCGTCTTCACGCGGCCGCCGAGCATTTCCGGCCAGCCGGTGAAGTCGGCGACGTCGCGCACCTTGACGCCGGCTTCGCGCAGAAGCTTGGATGTGCCGCCGGTCGAAAGAATCTCGATGCCCAGCGCGGCGAGACGCTTGGCGAACTCGACGATTCCTGTTTTGTCAAACACGCTGATGAGCGCGCGCTCCACCGCCATGAATTCCTCCGGAAAAAGTAAAGCACAATAGTGTATGCGCCCGGAGAGAATTCGGAAAGTGCAGAGGATGTGAGTTGCGGATTTACTTGAGGAAATTGCGGGGCTTACGAGGGCAAACAAAGATGCAAAACGTATTCAGGAACGTTTCAATTCTAAAGTGTGGACCGTGGACGTTGCGGCGGTCAGGCCTTGACGAGGGCTTTGAGCTTCACTTGGCCGTCGATGACTTCGACCACGTACTCGACGTCGCGGCAATTTTTCTGCTTCTGTAAATCCTTCGTCTTTTTCAACACAAATTCGTTGAAGCTGGAGCGCGAGAGTTTTCCGGTTTGTTCTCCGGCTTGTTGTTTGGCTTGCAGAAACGCCTGATAGAGCTGGTCGACCTTCTCGGCTTCGCGTTCGGGCTCGGAGCAGGTTACGCGGAATGCGCCTTGCGCAGCGGCTTGCGCAGCGGCTTGCGCAGGCGCCACGGTGGTTTTCACGGGCTTCTCAGGACTTTTGTGCGCGCGCTCCGCTTCGATCGCTTTCGCGGCGGCGCCAAAGTGGCGTTGAACTTTTCCCTCTTCCTTCTGCTGCGTTTTCTTGCGGAAGATGTCCTTGTATTTGGCGTAGGTCTGCGTGAGGTTGTTCAGACGGAAGCGCTGTCCGTACTTCAAGTCGCCGCCGCGCTCGGCATATCTTTTGATTAACAGCTCGATGCGCCATTCGATTTCGGTCGGTGGGCGCTTCCTGCCGCCGCCGAAGTACTGGTCGTATTCAATCTTGAGCTGACGGATGTCCCGTTCGAGCTGTGCCAGCTCTTCGTCGATGGTCGCCATGCGTGGGAAAGCCCCCGAACTATCATGCTAGGAGCACAGGGCGCAGCCGTCAACCAAAGGAGTGAGTTGCGCTGCGGATTGTGTATCCCAACGATCTCGCGCCGCCTGGAGGCAAAGGCCAACGGCCGGCCCGTAGAAAGCTTCATTGCCCGCGGAAGGAGGTGTGTGCTGAAATAAGGGCATGGGAGCGCGCGCTAAACAGACTCTTTCTGCCGAGCAGGCGGAGTTGCTGCGGCAGATTCCTTCGGTGGACGAATTGCTTGCGCAGCCCCGGCTTGCGACGCTTGCGGGGCGTGTGGATCGCAACCTGCTTGTGGAAGTCACTCGAACGGTCCTTGCCGAGTTGCGTTCGCGCATTACAAATCAGGTGAAATTTGCAGTGCTAGGGGAACTCACACTGCTTGCCGCTGATTCGGCCTCCCTCGAAGAACACATTAGTTCTATTGTTGAGCGCATCCTTGCGCATTCGCTGCAGCCGGTGATCAATGCCACGGGAGTGATACTGCACACCAATCTTGGGCGCGCTCCGCTTCCGGCGGGGGTCGTCGAAGAATTCCGGCGCACGGCAACGCAGTACTCGAATCTTGAATACGATTTGGAGGCGGGAGCGCGCGGTAAGCGCGATGTGCATACGTCGTCGTTGCTTGAACGGCTCACGGGTGCCGAAGCGGCCATCGTTGTCAATAATTGCGCTGCCGCTGTGCTTCTTGTTCTCGCTGCTTTGGCGAAGGGTGGCGAAGTTATCGTTTCCCGCGGCGAGTTGATCGAGATCGGCGACGGTTTCCGCATTCCGGAGATCATGGCGGAAAGCGGCGCGCTGCTGCGGGAAGTTGGCACGACAAATCGCACGCGGCTTGTTGACTATGAAAACGCAATTAATGAAAACACGAGATTGCTATTGCGTGTGCACCCTTCGAATTTTCGCATCACGGGCTTTGCGGAAAAACCGGCACTCGAAGAACTGGCCGCTTTGAGCCAGCGAACCGGGCTTCCGCTTGTCGAGGATCTTGGTTCGGGATGTCTAGTGGACCTTTCTTCGAGCGGCATCTCGGAACCTGTTGTTCGGCAAAGCATCGAGGCGGGCGTATCGATCGTGATGTTCAGCGGCGACAAACTTTTGGGGGGGCCGCAGGCGGGCATCATTGCAGGGAAAAAAGAACTCGTCACGCGCGTGCGGCGGCATCCGCTGTTCCGCGCGCTGCGCGTGGACAAGCTCACCACTGCGGCGCTGGAAATAACTCTGGGCGCCTATCTGCGCGCGGCTTGGGACGAGATTCCCGCGTTGCGCATGATTCGAACGAGCGTGGCGGAGCTCAAGCGCCGCTGCGAGAATTTCTTGCGCGAGCTTCGGCCGGAGCTTCCGCTCGACGAAGTTGAGATGGAAATTGCCGATGGCACGTCTCTCGCGGGCGGGGGCTCGACGCCGACTCAAGCGTTGCCAACGAAAGTGATTCGAATTGCAAGCGCCCGTTATTCTGCAGCGCAGCTCGAACAGCGGCTCCGCCGCGCTCCGGCTGGTCTTTCGGTGATTGCCCGTGTTGAGAACGACCGCTTGATTCTGGATCTTAGGACGGTTTTCCCCGAACAGGAACCTCTTCTCGTGAAGACGCTCGGTGCAGCGCTTCACTAGAGTTCCCGCTGGACTTTCGGTCGTTCAGTTTGTTTTGTGTTTTGGCTGCGGGCCTGCGATTTCAAGCGTGCTATTTCTCACTAAATGAAACTCGGATGGCACTCCGCCCGTCTTACGAGATGTTTCGGGCGAGTGGACGGATTCTCCCGAAATGTCGTTGCACGCCTGGTTGCCCGAATAATGTCTTGAAGGAAAAAGGAGAAATACGAAATGAGGAGAGATTGGTGCGTCCTCGCAGGAATTACTTTGTCATTCGGCTTGGCTACTGCAGCGGCACAGCAGCCGACGGTTCCCCCGGGCCAACAACCGCCGCAACAACAGCGTGAGCGCGCGCGCCCTCCGGCGGAGCAGGCGGCACCTGCAGGCGAGGGCACTCAGGGCAAACCAAAGGAACGTCCCGCGGTTCCTGAGGAGAAGTCGGCGGTCACGCATCATTCCGCGCGCATCGGCGGGCAAACGATTAACTACACGGCAACAGCAGCCACCTACAACATCAAGGCGGATGATGGAACGGTGAAAGCGACGATGTTTTACGTTGCTTACGTGAAGGATGGAGTCGCCGATCCCGCAAAGCGGCCTGTGAGTTTCGTCTACAACGGCGGGCCAGGGTCCGCTTCCCTGTTTACGCACATGGGGATGGGGCCGAAGCGCGTGGTCTTGACTGCCGACGGCCACGGAATGCCGGCGCCCTACACGATTGTCGATAATGAAGATTCTTTTCTCGACGCGACAGACCTCGTCTTCATCGACGCGATTTCCACGGGCTATAGCCGTCCCGCTGCGGGCGAAGCGCCGGCGCAATTCCACGGCATCATCGAGGATGCCAACTGGTTTGCTGATTTCATCTACCAGTACATCACGCGCAATGAGCGGTGGGCTTCGCCGAAATTCCTGATTGGCGAAAGCTACGGCACCACGCGTTCGGCCGAGCTTGCGGGAGTGATTCAAGAGCGCCACCAAATTTACATGAGCGGGGTCGCGCTGCTTTCCTCGGTGGCGTTCTCAAATTGGGGCGCCGACAATCGAACCATTTTCTTCCTGCCGACGTATACGACGACGGCCTGGTATCACCACTTGTTACCATCCGATTTGCAGAGTCTGTCCGTCGATCAGGTGGCGCAAAAGGCGCGCGAATTCGCGCATGGGGAATACGCGCAGGCTTTGGAAAAAGGCGACCAGCTTTCCAGTGACGAGCGCCAAAAGATAGTGGCGGACCTTGCGCGATTCACTGGGCTCTCGACCAAATTCATCGAGGAAGCAAATCTGCGAGTCAGCCCGTTCCGCTGGTTTAAAGAGTTGGAGCGCGATAAGCGCCGCACCATTGGCCGGCTCGATTCGCGCTTTGAGGGCATGGACGTCGACGCTGCCGGCGAACGCAACGAGTACGACCCCAGCGAAGCTTCCTATGAAGGCGCGTTCGTCGCGACCTTCCATAACTACATTCGCCGCGAATTAAAGTGGGATAGCGATGCCTATTACACCGTCACCGCCAACGTTCGCCCGTGGGACCAAACCGGAAATACGGAGGTCGCGGAAGTTTTGCGCGCCGCGATGACGCAACAAACCTATTTGAAAGTGCTGGTTCTTTGCGGCTATTACGATGTGGCTACGCCGTTCAACGGGATTGAAAACACGTTCGCGCACATGAATCTCGAACCGCCGGTGCGTAAGAACGTGAGTTTTGAATACTACGAAGGCGGCCACATGATGTACATCGATGAAAAAGCGCATCACAAGTTGCACAAGGACATCGATGACTTCATTAACGCGAGCTACACACACTGAGGACGGGTTGGGTGACCAGCTCTTACTCCAGGCAGTTGTGCGACTGGACTCGATTGGGAGAAGTACGCGAACATAGTGCGTCGTGCTGGCCTTCAAAATTGCCAAAGGAAAGCTAAAGCGAATCGAGAAACCGCTGCCCTGGCTGCGGCGGGGGTGGGCGCTGATCCGCGTCCGCCTTGCCGGAATTTGCAACACCGACATCGAGATTCTTCGCGGCTATCAAGGTTTTCGTGGCATTCCCGGCCATGAATTCGTCGGTGAAGTTGCTGAGGTGCAGGGCGTTTCCGCGGCGCTAAAGAATAAGTGGCTGGGTCGCCGAGTCTGCGGCGAAATTAACGTTTCTTGCTCTGCTTACGGGGACCGCTCCGCTTGCGATTTTTGCAAGCGTGGCCTGAAGACCCACTGCGCTCGACGGACGGTTCTTGGAATCGTGGCGCACAACGGCGCGTTCGCCGAGTTTTTGACGTTGCCGCTCGAGAATCTCCACGTTGTCGAGGATTCGATCCCTGATGAGCAAGCGGTCTTTGTCGAGCCCCTCGCAGCCGCTTGCGAGATTTTGGAACAAATCGCCATAAAGAATTTTCGCGAGGCTGCCATCCTTGGGGATGGAAAGCTGGCGCAGTTGATAGCGCGAGTCTTGCGCACGGCCCTTCGTCGCGTTGTCATTTACGGCAAACACGAAAACAAGCTGGCCCTGGCACGCCAAGCCGGAATTGAAGCGAAACAAATACCGGGCAATCCATCCGAGTTGAAGCGATTGAAAGACACCTTTGCGCTGATCGTCGAGGCGACCGGTTCACGCACAGGCCTCGCTCTCGCCCAGCAGATGATCGAACCGCGCGGCACGCTCGTTCTAAAGTCTACATTTCGCGGCACTGCTCCCATCGAAACCTGGCCCATCGTCGTCAAGGAGATCGCTATCGTTGGTTCGCGCTGCGGCCCATTCTCCAAAGCGATCGCGCTCTTGCGCGCCGGCAAAGTCGATCTGAGACCGCTCATCTCGCGAACCTTTCCGATGGCTGAGGCGCCAGCGGCGATCCGTTTCGCTCAAAAAGCGGGGGTGATGAAAGTCTTGTTGAAAGCGTAGAAACTCTGTTGTCATTACAATCGATTGATGCAGGACGCCACGCAGGCCGCGCCGAAGCCGTTATCGATATTCACGACAGTCACATTCGATGCGCAGGAATTGAGCATGCCGAGCAGCGCCGCTACTCCGCCAAAGCTCGCGCCATAACCCGTGCTCGTCGGCACGGCAATCACGGGGGCTGCGACCAATCCACCCACCACACTCGGCAGCGCGCCTTCCATTCCGGCGACGCATACGATTACGCGCGCCTGCATCAATTTCTCGCGATGCTCCAGAAGCCGGTGAATGCCGGCCACGCCCACGTCGTACAAGTGTTCGGCGCGGTTGCCCATCATTTGCGCGGTGAGTAGCGCCTCTTCGGCCACAGGAATGTCGCTCGTGCCCGCCGAAACCACCAGAATATTACCCTTGCCTATGATTTCGCGATTCCGCTCGATGGTGATGACGCCGGAATTCTCGTGGAATTTGGCGGCACGGGCCAGTTTTCCGCTGGCGCGCTTCACGGCCGCAAAAATCTTTGCGTCCGCACGGGTCACGAGAATATTGTGATGCGCATCTTTTTTCTGGAGCATGGCGCGGACAATCCCCGCGACCTGCGAGGGCGTTTTGCCTTTGCCAAGAATCACTTCGGCAAAACCCTGGCGAAGCGCCCGGTGGTGATCGACCTTGGCGAAACCTAAGTCCTCGAAGGGCAGATGCTTCAAGCGATCGGCAGCTTTTTCGGGAGAAAAAGCCCCGAGCTTCACCAATTCCAAAATTTTCAACAATTCCTGCTGATTCATATTGTTTGACCGCCGCAAATTCTATCATCGCACAGGCCCGCGGCCTCAACTTGACTTGCCCTAGAGCGGCTGCGAGACTGATTCTATCCGCGCGCAACATGCCAGACACGCAAAAACAAATCGTTACCGTAGGTGTGACCGGGGCCAGCGGCGCCGTTCTCGCGCAAAAGACCTTGTCGTTGCTCGAACAGGACGCGCGTGTGGCGCGCATCCACTTGGTCGTTACCGAAGCGGGACAGCGTCTCTTTTCCGAAGAAGTGGGAATCACTTCAGGCGATTTGAAACAACTCCCCAGCCGGCTTCTAAATCGCCCCGCGGCGAAAATCGAAGTTCTGCCAAACAAAGACATCGGCGCGGCTATCGCTTCCGGCAGCTACGCCGTGGATTCGATGATTGTCGTGCCGTGTTCCATGGGCACGCTCGCCGCCATCGCTAGCGGCGTGAGCGACGACCTTGTCTCGCGCGCCGCCGACGTCATGCTCAAAGAAAGCCGCAAACTTGTTCTTTGCGTGCGCGACACTCCTTTCAATCGCATCCATCTGGAGAATATGCTGCGAGCGCAGCGAGCCGGCGCGGTGATCATGCCGGCGATCCCGGCGTTCTATCACCACCCGCAAACCATCGATGACCTTGTTACCCAATATACTTATCGCGTCCTCGCGCAGATTAATCTACCCCAGGAAAATATGTTTCGCTGGACGGGCCAAACAGGCGTCAAAAAGGCGGAGGCGTAGTTTTCGATGGCTAGCCGCATACGCACCGTGCTCGAAATGATCAAGTTCGAGCACTCTGTCTTTGCGCTCCCTTTTGCGTTGACCGGCGCGCTTCTCGCCGCGCGTGCGACGCATCAACCGCCCAAGGGCTGGCCGACCTTGCGCCAGTTTGTCTGGATCGTTGTGGCCATGGTCGCGGCACGCTCGGCGGCGATGACCATGAACCGCATCGTCGACCTTCGCTTCGACCGCGAGAATCCGCGGACACAGCAGCGAGCCCTCGCGACTGGTGCGCTCTCCTTGCGGTTTGCGTGGCTCTTCTCGCTCGCCGCGGTGGCTCTGTTCTTCGTCGCGGCGTGGCAGCTCAATGTTCTGGCGCTGAAGCTCGCGCCGCTGGCGATCGCGATTTTGTTTTTTTATTCCTTCACCAAGCGCTTCACAAATTGGTCGCATCTTTTCCTGGGCTTCGCGCTTGGTATTTCCCCTGCGGCGGCATGGATCGCAGTCACCGGCGGCCTCGACTGGCGCATGCTCATTCTCTGCGCAGCGGTCACGATGTGGGTCGGGGGGTTCGATGTACTTTACGCATGCCAGGACATCGATTACGACAAGCGAGCAGGCCTCTATTCGATTCCCAAACGGTTTGGCATTGCCAACGCTCTGCTGATCGCGCGCGTGTTGCATGGCGGCGTGGTTGCGCTGCTCTCCTGGCTCGCGTACAGCTTTGTGCTGCCGTGGCCTGCTTGGGCAGGAATCGTGGTTGTCGCCGCGCTGCTGGCCTACGAGCATTCCCTTGTCAAAGCCGGCGATCTCAGCAAGCTGGACGCTGCGTTTTTCGCTGTGAACGGTTATATTAGTTTATTGTTCCTGTTGTTCTGGGGCGCTGCGGCAGCGGTTTGGCGCGTTTGAAATATTCAGTGGATTCAAAATGAGCGAACTGACAATCACGGATCAGCGGTTAAAGCCCATCGCGGACAAAGTCTTCGCGGGCGAGCGTCTGAGCATGGATGACGGCATTGCGCTATATCGTTCGCCGGATCTTCTTGCTGTCGGATGGCTAGCGAACCATGTTCGCGAGAAGCGCCACGGCAACATTACCTATTACAACGTCAATCGCCACATCAATCCCACCAATGTCTGTGTCGCCCATTGCAAACTCTGCGCCTTTGGCCGCGACCCCAACGCCCCCGGTGCTTACACGTTTGCGCTCGAAGAAATCTACCAACGCGCGGAACAGGGCGTTCGCGAAGGTGCCACCGAATTTCACATCGTCGGCGGCTTGCATCCGGATCTGACCTTCGATCATTACCTGGAACTGGTGCGCGGCCTCAAACAACGCTGCCCCACCGTGCATATCAAAGCGTTCACAATGGTGGAAGTTCATTACTTCGCGCGCATCGCCAAATTTTCCATCGAAGAAGTTTTGGTCAAAATGAAGGAGGCGGGAGTCGATTCCTGCCCCGGCGGCGGCGCGGAAATATTTCATCCGCGCGTGAGAAAAATTATTTGCGATCACAAAACCAGCGGCCAGATGTGGCTGAACACGGCGAAGAAAGCGCACGAAGCGGGCCTTCGTTCGAACGCTACCATGTTATACGGCCACGTCGAAACGGAAGAGGAGCGCGTCGACCACCTCATCAAGTTGCGCGAGCTGCAGGATGAAACGCACGGCTTCGTCACCTTCATTCCGCTGGCGTTTCACCCGGAAAATACGGCGCTCTCGCATATTCCGAAGCCGACCGGCTATGCCGACCTTCGTAATATCGCCGTCGCGCGCCTGCTTCTCGATAATTTCGATCATATCAAGGCGTACTGGATCATGCTTTCGCCGAGCATGGCACAGATCGCTCTGCGCTTCGGCGCCAACGATCTGGATGGCACCGTTGTCGAAGAAAAGATTTACCACGACGCAGGTGCGAAGACATCGGAGTTCACGCCGCGCGCGGAACTCGAGCGACTTATTCGCGCGGCAGGGCGGATTCCGGTCGAGCGCGATACGCTGTATCGTCCTGTCGACCGCTCCAAGATGCCGCCTCTCCCACCAACGCCGCGGCAAGACCTCGTCTCTCTCACGTTAAATGTATGAGCGGCGCGCTAAAATTGGATTGAGGTATTTTCCGTGCGACAAGTCATCCTCATATCCCGGCGAAAATGGCTATTGGGTTGTTGAGTGCCCTAGCCTGCCAGGTTGCATCAGCCAGGGAAAAACTAAGGAAGAGGCAGTGCAAAACATCCGCGAGGCCATCGAAGGTTACGTCCTCGCTCTTCAGGAAGATGGCTTGCCTATCCCACCAGAGCGCTTTGACGCTGTTTTGCTTGCCGTATGACCAGGTTGCCTCGGATCTCGGGGCGGGTCTGCGTCGCGGCTCTTGGCAAAGCGGGCTTTCAAATTAAAGACAACACGACAGCCACATCATACTTCGCCGTGACGAGCCTTTCGCTCAGGTGGTGGTACCCGATCACAAAGAGTTGGACACAGGAACATTGCGCGGAATCTTGCGGCAGGCGGATTTGTCTCCGGATGAATTTCTCACCTTGATCTAGCCAGCCCCTATCTTCCAACTAGCCCAAATTGATTGCGCAGCCCGCTGACTGAGGGTCACTCAACGGATCGTCTCCGCTTTCGCCATCACTTTCGCAAGCAATTCCTCGGGCAGCGCCGGGTAACCTTGTTCTTGCGCTATCTTCTCGCCGCTGGTGTAGACCCATCTCAAATACTCTGCGACCGCGCGGCCACGCTGCGACTCTTTGGCAACTGCCGGCACATAGAACCACGTAAAGCTGCTGATGGGATAGCTGTCTTTTCCGGGCGCATTCGTCAGCGAAATCCTGAACTCGTCGGTTGTTTTGGTCGTGGACGCTTTGGCCGCGGCAGCAATCGAGTGGGCGGACGGCCTCACGAATTCGCCCTCCGCGTTTCGGATGCTTGCCATCCGCAAGGACGCCTTCACCGCCATATTCAATTCCGTGTAGCCGATCGCTCCCGGCGTGGCCTCCACTTTTTCAGTCATATCCTGCGACCTGCCGGCGGTTCCGCCCACGGGCCAATTTGGCGATTCGCTTCGTCCTACGTGCGCAAGAAACTCCGGACTCGCCTTCGACAGGAAATCGCAGAGGACATAATTCGAACCCTTTCCCGCCGAGCGATGCAGCACTTGTATTGGAAGCGCGGGAAGTTTTGTCTCGGGATTCAGTTTGATCAGTGCCGGATCGTTCCAAGCGGTAATTTTTCCGAGGTATATATTTGCCAGGACTGGGCCCGAAAGGTGCAGTTCGCCTGTTGTACCTGGCAAGTTGTAAACCACGACAATGCCGATCAGCACCGTCGGAAGCTCAAATACCTTGATTGTGGCTGCTTTTAATTCTTTCTCAGGAATGGGAGCGTCGCCGCCGGCGAAATCTCCCGTGCCCGTCAAAACACGAGTGGCACCCGCGCCGCTGCCTTCGGGCAGATAACGGATTTGCACGGCCGGCTGTTGCTTGTGATATTCGTCGTTCCAGAGCGAGTACAACGGTTCCGGCATGCTCGATCCGGTGACTACCAGCACGGTGGAGCCTTGCCCGTCCATTGCAGCCGGGAAGATGACCGCCAGCATCAGAAACAGCGCACAAACATTTCGCACAATCCGCCCCACGAGATCCTCCAAATTGTAAAGGCGCACCCTGCAAAAACCGGTTGAGGGAAGCCAAACAATCTTTCATCACCAACTCTAACGGATTTCGTCTAGCCTGATGAACCTCTGCATGGTCCAGCTGTGCAGAATCTGGCACTAGGGAGTACGCAACAGTATTTAAACTAGAAACGGCGCGTTAGGCTATGGCGTCCGTGGTTGGTGGATAGTGCCGCGACATTGCTCGACCGCAGCGGGATTTGCCCGAGCGGATATGCCTTTGTACCTTCAGCCTAGAGGGCCGCGTCTCACAAAGAACATAATTCACCGCAAAGAGAGAACTGGAAGAACATGAGAACCATCGTCTTGCTTACTATTTCGAATATCTTCATGACGTTTGCCTGGTACGGCCACTTGAAGTTCCGCACTTCCGGTCTCTGGAGAGTGATTCTGGTGAGCTGGGGCATCGCTTTTTTCGAATACTGCTTCCAGGTTCCGGCGAACCGCATTGGCTCGTACGAGTTCAGCACCGCGCAGCTCAAGACAATTCAGGAAGTGATCACCCTCTCGGTTTTTTCCGTTTTCTCGGTCCTCTATCTCGGGGAGAAAATAAAATGGAACTACGCCGCGGGCTTCGGTTGCATCGCACTGGCCGTGTTTTTTGTTTTTCATAAGTGGTAATCACGCCCGAAGCAGCTCACTGCGACAGGCGCTGCGGCTGCCACACGACCACGTCCTGCCGTTTCGCAAAATGAAGAAGAGGCGGCGCCCCGCGTAAGGAAAATCCGGCGGCCTCGGCCATCGTATTTTTGGTCAGCTCGGCTTCGGCAGCTTGCAGCGGCCAGGGCCCGTGGTGAATTTCTCCCCTGATCACTCGCCCTTCGCCATCCGCAGTGTACAAACAGTAGCGTTCCGTCAAGAAATGCTCGATCGATCTGGTTTGGGCAAGAAATTGTTCGCCAACGGGGCGATAGCGTCCCTGCAATGCGGCCTTCGGTGCTCCACGATGCGTGCGCTCGCTCATATACTCGATCCAGCCGTTTTGTTCTTCACAGGACATGCGCGCCCGGAAATACGGCAGATGAAACCACGCTCGCGCGATCGCCACCGCGGTGGCGTTTCCAGCGTCCAGGCTGAAGAACCACACGCCAGGCTTTCCATCCGCCACGACGTAAGTCCGAACATTCAGCTCCGGAAAAGCTGAGAGGAGAGGAATCGCAGGCGTTCCGCGCAGCCGTACGCCGGACATCCGGAACGGAACGACACCCAGCCAAGCTTGTCCGTCAAATGTATCGATCGCAAGCCGTGCGGAAATATGGGGTCGCAGCGTAGCCACAGCCAGAGGCCAGTGCGCAAAGAGCAGGTCGTGCCAGTTCTGTGCCATGACCCACACGCCCGCAGGCAGCGGCCAGGGCCGGTGTGCAACCTGCTCCAAATCTGCGCTCATGGGAAAACGACGCCGCGACTCGACACAATCATTCCGCCAATATACCCTTCTCTATCGCTGATGAATCGAATTCTCTGGATTCGAATCAGTCAAACTCTGCAAACAGCGCAAAAGGAGCGGCATCATGCAACGCAAAGCATCGGCAGTCTGGCAAGGCGGCTTGAAAGATGGCAAGGGCTCCATCTCCACAGACAGTGGCGTCCTCAAACAAACGCAATATTCTTTCAGCACGCGCTTTGAAAACGGCGTCGGCACTAATCCGGAAGAACTCCTGGCCGCGGCGCACGCGGGATGCTTCACCATGGCTCTCTCCGCGCAACTCGGCGGCGCGGGAATGACCGCGCAAAAACTGGAGACCACCGCCACCATAACACTCGATAAAGTCGGCGACGGCTTTTCCGTCACGAAAAGCCATCTTGACCTAGTGGCCACTATCCCCGGAGCTGACAAAGCCAAATTTGATGCTGCCGTCAAAGCCGCAGAAACCGGCTGCCCTGTTTCCAAGCTGTTCAAAGCAGAGATCAGCGTCAACGCGCGGCTCAACTCCTGATTGCGCCGCCGCTTATCCGCGGCCCAACTAAACGAGTACAATGCCCCACATGATTCCATCTCCAGGTGCTTTCATTGCGGGTGTCGCGATCTTTCTGATCGTTCTGTGGGATGCCTTCGAGGCCATCATCTTGCCTCGGCGCGTGACGCGTAAATTCCGTTTCGCGCGCCTTTTTTACAGATCCACCTGGAGTGTGTGGAAATTCGCCACGAACCTTGCCTCGTCCCGCAAGACACGCGAATCGCTGCTGGGCTTTTACGGGCCGCTCTCTCTCCTGGTTCTGGTGGGCGTTTGGGCCGTCGGCCTCGTTTTAGGTTTCGGCCTCATGCAATATGGAGCCGGCTCAGCCGTTGTTACGGCCAGCAACGAATCCAGCTTCCTCACTGACATTTATCTTAGCGGCACAACGTTCTTCACTTTGGGCCTCGGCGATGTCATTCCTCGATCCGGTTTGGCACGCGCTCTGGTCGTCACCGAAGCCGGTTTTGGCTTCGGCTTCCTCGCCGCGGTAATCGGTTATCTGCCGTTCATTTACGGCTCGTTTTCAAAACGCGAAGTGGACATCTCCCTTCTCGATTCGCGCGCCGGCACACCTCCCACCGCCGGAGAACTTCTCCGCCGCCACAGTTATCCCTATGGACAGGATGCTCTACGCGAACTTCTGAAAGACTGGGAACTCTGGTCCGCGGAGTTGATGGAGAGCCACCTCTCTTATCCCGTGCTGGCCTATTTCCGGTCGCAGCATGACAACCAATCCTGGATCGCTTCGCTTACCGCCATTCTCGATGCTTCCGCGCTCGTCATGGTCGGCATCGAGGGTGCCTGCGAAAAGCAAGCCGAGCTCACGTTTGCAATCGCGCGCCACGCCGTAGCCGATCTTTCTCAGGTCTTCGGCACAGCGCCAGCTTCCTTGTCCTACGACCGGCTCCCCGCCGAAGAATTGCGCCACATCCGCGACATCCTCGCCCAGCACGGCCTAAAACTTCGCGACGGCGAGGAGGCCGACCGCCGCCTTATCGAACTCCGGCGCATGTACGAGCCGTACATTCACACCCTCGCCTCCTACTTGAATCAAACGCTGCCTCCCTGGATTCCCCAGAAAAAGGGCAAGGACAATTGGCAGACAACGGCCTGGGGCCAATCGACTGGCCTACACGAAAAGGAATCGACGCATGCGCACGCCGACGATCACTTCTAGGAGATTCACCGCGGGACGACCGCGATTTTTCTGACTAGGGGCACGCCACGCCGTGCCCGTCTTCAGCTAGAATTTCGCCATCCAAAGCAGAGGCAAAAAGCGCAAGCGTCATCAAACCAAGCTCTGCAAAAACCGGAGGCACAAATGAAAGCGATCCTGGTCCACGAATTCGGCGGTCCCGAAGTCCTAAAGCTGGAAGAAATCCCCACGCCCATACCCGCCGCCGGACAAGTCTTAGTCCGCGTCCACGCGGCAGGCGTGAATCCCTACGACACATACATGCGCAACGGCACCTACGCCATGAAGCCTCCTCTGCCATACACACCCGGCTCCGATGGCGCTGGAGTCATCGAAGCTGTCGGTCCAGGCGTCAGCAAAGTAAAGCCGGGCGACCGTGTCTACATGGCGAAGACCGTCACCGGCGCCTACGCCGAATACGCCATCGCCCTCGAAAGCCAAGTCCACCGGCTTCCAGAAAAAGCCAGCTTCAGCCAGGGTGCAGGAGTGTGGGTCCCCTACGGAACGGCCTATCATGCTCTCTATCACTCCGCGCAAGTCCACGCATCGGAAACGGTTTTGATTCACGGCGCTAGCGGCGGCGTAGGCATCGCTGGCGTCCAACTGGCCCGCGCGTCAGGCCTCACCGTCCTCGGAACAGCAAGCAGCCAGAAAGGCCTCGATCTCGTCACGCGCGAAGGCGCTCATCAAGTTTTCAACCACGGCAAACCAGGCTATCTGGATGAAATCATGAAGGCCACGGGAGGGCGGGGCGTGGACATCGTTCTCGAGATGCTCGCCAACGTGAATCTCTCCAACGACATCAAACTTCTCGCCACCAATGGCAGGGTCATCGTCATCGGTAACCGCGGCGAAATTACTATCAATCCCCGCGACCTCATGAGCCGGCGCGGCTCGATTCGAGCGTTCACGCTTTGGGCTCTCACCGCTGCCGATGAGGCCGATATCCACGCCGGTATTATCGCCGGCATTGAAAATGGCACGCTACGCCCCGTCGTTGGCAAAGAGCTTCCGCTGACCGAAGCCGCTCGCGCCCACAAAGAAATCCTCGAACCGGGCGCCGCCGGAAAAATCGTCCTCATCCCGTAACGTCCCATGGTGAGGCGCCAGTATCGCGCAACGAACGCACTCGGGGAACTCGCTCTTTGCGCAGAGCGAGCCTCTTTTTTGCGGCCCTGCCGCATTGACTGTCGTCGGTGCGGCCTTATAATCAAATACTCTGATACTGGCTGTTGCCCCAGCTAGTCGGTCTGTGGACAAAACTTTCACCGTGCAAATCTTACTCTCCATCGCAACCGTTCTCGCTGCACAAACCTCGCTAAGCCATTACTGGCACAAGCTCACCGACAAGACCTTTACCGGCGTCTATCACGCCAATGCCTTCGACCTCGCGATGATGATTCCCTACTTCCTCGTGCTTTTCGTCCTCGCGGCTTACGGTCTTCATCGCTACTGGCTCGTTTACGACTATTATATGTACTCGAAAAATGTTCCCGGCCCACCGCCCGAAGTCAAAAATTGGCCGCGCGTCACTGTCCAGCTTCCTATCTTCAACGAACGCTACGTGATCGAGCGCCTCGTCGAAGCCGTCTCCCGCTTTGACTATCCGCGCGAATTGCTGGATGTTCAGGTCCTCGACGATTCCACCGACGAAACTTGCCAAGTCGCCAGCGCCTGCGTCGAACGCCATGCCGCGCAAGGCATGCCCATCGTCTACATTCATCGCACCAATCGGGAAGGCTACAAAGCTGGCGCGCTCGAAAACGGTCTCAAGACTTCCCAAGGCGAATACATCGCCATCTTCGACGCGGACTTCATCCCTGAGCCGGATTTTCTCCGCCGCACCATCCCGTATTTCGTCGATCCCGCGAACGGCCCTAAAATCGGGATGGTCCAGACCCGCTGGACCTATCTCAACCGCGATTACTCGCTTCTCACTCAGGTAGAAACCATCCTGCTCGACGGCCATTTCGTCGTCGAACACGGCGCGCGTTCCCGCCGCGGCACTTTTTTCAATTTCAACGGCACCGCCGGCGTCTGGCGCCGCAAAGCCATCGAGGAAGCCGGCGGCTGGGAGCACGACACGCTCACCGAAGACACCGATCTTTCCTACCGCGCGCAGCTCAAAGGCTGGAAGTTCCTGTACCTTCCGCAAATCGAATGCGCTTCCGAATTACCAGTCGATATGAACAGCTTCAAAGCCCAACAAGCCCGCTGGGCCAAAGGCCTGATGCAAACTGCAAAAAAGATTCTTCCACGCGTCCTGAAATCCGATGCCCCCTGGCACGTCAAAGCCGAGGCATTCTTCCATCTGACCGCCAACATCAGCTATCCGCTTATGGTTCTTTTTTCGGCCATGCTCCTGCCCGCTATGATCGTCCGCTTCTATCAAGGCTGGTTCCAGATGCTCGTCATCGACCTGCCTCTTTTCCTCGCGTCCACCTGCTCCATTTCCAGTTTCTACCTTGTGGCACAACGCGAGCTCCGCCCCAAGAATTGGTGGCGCACGTTTCTCTACATGCCTTTCGTTATGGCCACCGGCATCGGCATTTCCGTTCGCAACGCGCAAGCCGTCATGGAAGCCATCGTCGGCAAGAAGAGCGAGTTTGCCCGCACACCCAAATTCAATATCGAAGGCAAAAAGGGATCTTTCGCCGGGAAAAAATACAAAAACAAAGCCGGCTGGATGCCTTACGCCGAAGTCCTGCTAGGCCTCTATTTCGCCGGCACTATCGTTTACGCGCACTATCGTCTACGCCGCCACCAACGACAATTACGCCACCATCCCGTTTCTGCTCCTCTTCGTCTGGGGCTACCTCTACACCGGCCTCATGTCCCTCGGCCAAACTTACTTCGCTCATCTCCGCTTCGGCGTCAACGCCCCGGAAATGCGCCCCGCCGCCACCGGCGCCCCTGGCTTCTGAATTCCGGCACAGGCTCAGTTGTTTCCGCTTTATCGTCAATTTGGAGTTGCGGCGCCGGGTGGAGCGCTCGCGCTAGGGTGTTTTGGGCGCAGGACGAACTGAATTCCGCGGTCGGCATTGAGACGGACCGTCTGTTCCAAATCAATCCGGTCTAATTCTATGGAGTTCTGGGCGCCGTACGAAGTCTTGTAATGCAGCCGACCATCCTCGACCCAGTAATCCACGAGCCCGTACATCGAACCGTCGCGCAATTGCAGGAGGGTTAGCGGCCTCTCGTTCTTCGTTATGTTCGCGGACGCCTCATCGTTTGTCGCGGCATTTTGCGCGTTGCCTCCGGTTGTACCGAAGTCCGCGTCGCCCGAGGGTTGCGTTGAACCCGCTTCCGTCGGAGGCCAAGCTGTGGAATCGTCGGGACTATTCTCAAGGTCTTGGTCATTGAACGGCAGAAATGCCTGGCCGCCGATAAACTCCCCGGAAAGTCCAGCCATCAAAAATGGATCGAAGAAGAATCCGCCACCAAAACAGTTAAAATCATCGTCGAAGAAAAAGCCGCGGTGCGGAAAACCGAAGCCCGCGCATCCGCCGAATCCGAATCCGCGCCGGTTGCGCAAAAGCAGGAACCTCTCGCCAAAGGGAAAATCATCGATGGGCCGGTGACGGGATCTGAGCTGTGCAGCTGAATGGTCGCTCTGCGGTCCCGGAAGTTGCACAATCTTCCCGTGCACGACCGCCGCACCAGCGAGTGGCGGCGCCATTTCATGCCCGGAATTTGAAGCTTTGCCATGGCGCCCGAAGAGGTGACCGAGCGAATGGCCCATGGCATGGCCAGCACCCCTGCCTGAAGAAAGTCCGGAAGAGTGTCCGCCGCCACCGTGCCCGCCCGGTCCACCATGTCCGCCGCCGGGTCCGCTAGGACGAGCACGCACGCCCATAGTAACTAGCAACCCTGCAAGCATCACAACCGCCACGCGGATCCGATTCTTCATGACCGAAATCCCTATCGTTCATCAGACTACTCCACATCCCCAAGTATTTCCAATTCGACGGATGGCAAGTCAAAGTCAGCTAGCTCCTTCGCTCCACCTTCAATCAATTCCCCACAATCCGCCATTATCGTTTTGGGACCACTCCCACCGCACCTCCCACCCGCACGCTAAACTATTTCGACTGCATTACTCGGAGTGTTCATGCGGAGCAAGACTTCCGCTGCCCTGTTCCTGGTTAGCCTGTTCATCTTGGTTCTCGGTTCTCTTGCCGCTCAGGCGAAGCCCACCGAGACGCCTGTCCTTTCTCTGCCTCGCCATCCTCACTACGTCTTCCAGCGCGTCGGCGATAACTTCGGCCTCAGCTCCTTAACACCGTCCTGCATCCTGCAGGACCTGGACGGTTTCATCTGGATTGGCACGCCCGACGGCCTCCTTCGCTTTGACGGCAATCATATTCTGCGCTTCGGTCTCGAGCAGGGCCTTCCCAGCACGAATGTTGGCCAGCTCGTTCTGGCTCCCACTGGCCGTATTTGGATTGTCACTTCTCGCGGCATCGCCTACATGGAAGGCGGAGTCCTGCGCCAGCTGCCTCTCGCCAAGACCTACAATTCTTACCGTCGGCCCTCAGCCCTCGCTCTCGATTCCTGGGGCAAAGTCTATCTCGCCACTGAAGGCGGCCTGCTCCGCGTCGATCCCGACCGCCCCAACGACTTTCGCCTATGGTCCCTTTCCGAAGGCCTGCCTAGCGTGGAAGCTGAGGCGGTCAGCATCACCGCCGAGGGCCGCGTCTGGTTCGCGTCCGGTCACCGTGTCGGCTGGCTTGATTCGCAAGACCATGTCCACATGTTCCCCGCGCAAAGCGGCCTTCCACACGAGCAGGTAGAAAGCATCTTGCAGGACTTCGAGAAAATCCTCTGGGTTCGCACCGCGGCCCATCTCTATCGCCTGGACCCAGGCTCGACTCACTTCGTCTCCGAACTTCCCGATTTGCCCCCAACCAACGACTACGGCGGGCCCGCCCTGGACCGTTCAGGCAATCTCATGATCCCCACCGTGGCAGGGCTCTATCGCCGCATCTCCGGCCAATGGGAAGTCATCGACCAGAGCCGCGGCATGGCTGTCAACGCCACTTTTGCCATCACCGAAGATCGCGAAGGAGCTTATTGGATTGGGCTCGGCGGAGCGGGCATCCAGCGTTGGATCGGCCGCAAAACCTGGTCCAGTTGGACGCAAGCCGAAGGCCTTCCCGATAACGTCGTGTGGTCCGAATTGCGCGATAAACGCAAGCGCCTGTGGGTCGGTACCAATAATGGCGTCGCCATGTGGGATCCCCAGGCTACTCGCTGGCGAATCTGGAAATCGAAAGACGGCCTCAACGGCACCTTTGCCCGCGAAATGATTCTCGCCCCCGATGGCGCCGTCTGGGTCCTCTGCTATCCAGGCGGATTGACGCGCTTCGACCCCGAATCTCTAACCCCTGAAAAAATCTCGACTCCTGAGCCCAATCCCACCGGCTTCCATATCGCGCCCGACGGTCGCATCTGGATAGCCAACGCGAATTACCTCAAAGCAACCCGTCCTACGCAACGCCCTTTTCAATTCGTGGATGTGCCTTTGCCTCCGGAAATTCATCAAGGCATCGGACGCTTCGCATCGAGCCCTGACGGTGTCCTCTGGACCGTTGGCAGGGGCGGCCTCTCCCGCTTCGATGGCAAGCAGTGGCTGCATTTCACGACCGCCAACGGTTTACTGCAGGACGAAGTTGTCGAAGCCGCTGCCGTCAGCCGCGATGAAGTTTGGTTCCGCTACTCCGACGCTCTTGGTCTAAGTCGTCTGGTCCTTGTGGAAGGAAAACCGCATATCACTCACTTTGGCTTGGCGCACGGGTTGCCCTCGCTCGACGTCTACATGCTCGGCGCCGATCACGCTGGCAACGTCTGGGCCGGAGGCGCCTTGGGCCTCACGGAATTTTCCCGCAATGGCCGCACCCTTCGCTTCACCCAAGCCGATGGACTCATCTGGAATGATCTGAGCGAGCGCGGCTTTTTCGCCGAAGAAGACGGCACATTGCTCTTTGGCACCAGCGGCGGCCTCGCCCGCTACAGTCCCATCTCCGCCGAAGAGCAAGTCGAGCTCCCGCCCCGCGTCGTGATTACCTCCGCGCAGCTTGGTTCGAGCGAACGCGTCCGTGAGCGCCATCCGCAAGCTCCGCGCAGCGACAATACTTTCCGCGTCGACTTCGCGGCTCTCACCTACCGCGACCCGGAAAGTGTCCGCTGTTCGTACCGCCTGGCGGGCCTCGAAAGTGAATTCAATGAAACCTCTGGCCGCGAAGCACGCTATCCCGCTCTGCCTCCCGGCGACTACAGATTCACCGTCTCTTGCCGCTCCGCACGCGGTACTCTCAGTTTCCCCGCGGAATTTTCCTTCACCGTAATTCCTGCGTGGTGGCAGCGGTGGTATTCCCGCGGCTTCGCCATTTTGCTTGCCGTCTTCGCTCTCTTTTACTTGGCGAACTATCGCACGCGCAAGCTCCAGACCGAGCGACTCCGCCTCGAACAAGCTGTCGCTGAACGCAGCGAAGCCCTCGCACAAGCCAACAAAGAACTCGAGGAAATGTCTCTCACCGATCCGCTCACCGCTGCGCGCAACCGCCGCTTTTTCACGGCCACCATCCAGAGCGACGTCAGCCAGGCCATTCGCGCCTACTCTTCGCCCGACCCCACGCAGAGCCGCCGCAATCGCGACATCATTTTCTATTTAATCGACGCGGACCACTTCAAGGAAATCAACGATCGTTTCGGCCACGATGCCGGCGATCAAATGCTCATCGACTTGACCGCGCGCATCAGCTCCGCTATTCGATTAACCGACGTACTGGTCCGCTGGGGTGGCGAAGAATTCCTGGTCGTCTCCCGTTTTTGCGAGCGCAAGGAAGCCACCACGCTCGCCTCACGCGTCCTCGCCGCCGTGGCTGGCGAGCCGTTCAAGGTCAAAGGCGCCGGCCTTTCTCTGCATCGCACCGTCTCGATTGGCTGGGCCGCCTTTCCTTGGAACGTGACGTCCCCTCTCGAAGTGAACTATGAAGAAGCGCTCGCTCTCGCCGACCGCGCACTCTACAAAGCCAAGAACGCCGGCCGCAACCAGGCTATCGGCGCGCTTCCTCCGGAATCCGCCGCCGAACCCCATACCGCCGTCGCTCAAGGCGACTCCGAAGCGCGCGTCTCGGAAATCGCTGCCACCGCCGTCTACATCACCACCTGCGGCCTCGAAACCACTTCCACCACCTAGCCGGGTTTTTTCTTCAACCACACCTTCTCGCCGCGCCTCTCGTTCAAGAGTAAACTCTGCACCTGTGCTCCCAACTTTGGAACACCTAACCTTTCACAGCGGCGCGATCGAGCTGCACGCCGTTGCCTCCGGCCCTTCAGTGGGCCACGTCGTCGTCCTCCTCCATGGCTTCCCCGAATTCTGGTATTCCTGGCACCAACAGATCGCGCCTCTCGCCGCCGCCGGTTTCCGCGTCATCGTTCCCGACCAGCGCGGTTACAACACCAGCAGCAAACCTCGTGGCGCCGCATCCTACACGCTCTCCCAACTCACCTCCGACGTCCTCGCCATCGCCGACCAACTCGGCCAAGACCGCATCTTCCTTGCAGGTCACGATTGGGGCGCCGCCGTCGCGTGGAGTACTGCTTTACTTCATCCGCAGCGTATCGCCAAGCTCGCCATCCTCAACGTTCCTCACCCCTCCGTAATGCGCCGCTACCTAAACACAAACCGCCGCCAGCTTCGCCGCAGTTGGTACATGTTTTTCTTCCAACTTCCCTGGCTTCCCGAAGCCGCATTCTCCGCATTCAACTTCCGCTTCGGCGTTCGCTCGTTAGTTCGTTCCAGCCGCCCCGGCACTTTCTCCTCAGAAGATCTCGGTCAATATCGCGCCGCATGGTCGCAACCCGGCGCGCTCACTTCCATGATCAACTGGTACCGCGCCGCCTTTCGCTACCGCGCCAAATTTCCCGATTCCACAGTCCACGTCCCCACGCGCATCCTCTGGGGCGAACGTGACGCCTTTCTCCTCTCCGGCATGGCCCACGACAGTCTCCGCTACTGCGACTCCGCCGAACTCTACACTTTCGCCAACGCCTCTCATTGGCTCCAGCACGAAGAACCCGCCCGCGTTTCCGAACTCCTCATCGATTTCTTCCGTAAGTAGTCGGCGCATCCAAAGCCCGGTTTTTGCCCACCCCTCAGCCAACCAAACGAATCCTCTCGCATCCAAACTCTCGCATCCAAAAGTGATACGATTTGCCGACATGAGATCCCCCATGAACTCAACGACGAGCTCGCAGACCACAAGATCAAGGACCACAAAAACTCTGACGCTTTTGACCGCCGCGTTCGCGGTCCTCGCCGTGGTAGCCTCCACCTCTTCATTGTTTTCGCCCAAATTGTCCGCCCGCAATCTTTCCGCCGCTCTCGCGCCAAATCCGCAATCCTCACCCGCGCAAGATCCAGCAATCGCCGCCCGCATCTCCCGCATCGAGAACGGTCTTCTCCCCGCCGTCGTCATCAAAGGCCAGCCTCTCAAATCGATGACCATCGCCGACCGCATGGCGTTCCACAAAGTTCCCGGCGTCAGCGTCGCTTTCTTCGACCACGGCCAAATTATCTGGGCGCGCGCCTACGGCTTCGCCGACGTCGCCGCCAAAACTCCCGTCACTCCCGACACGCTCTTCCAAGCCGCTTCCATCAGCAAACCTGTCGCGGCGCTCGCCGCACTCCGTCTCGTGCAAGACGGCAAACTCAATCTCGACGAAGACGTCAACAGCAAGCTGCGCACCTGGAAAGTCCCCGACAACGTCTTCACCGCAAAAGAAAAAGTCACCATCCGCCGCATCCTCAGCCACAGCGCCGGCCTTACGGTCCACGGCTTCCCCGGCTACACCTCCGATGAACCCGTTCCCACCGTCGTACAAATCCTCAACGGCGAAAAACCTGCCAACACCGATCCCATCCGCGTCGACGTTGTCCCCGGCACTCTCTGGCGCTACTCCGGCGGCGGTTACGTAGTCCTGCAAACGCTCCTCTCCGACCTCACCGGAAAACCTTTCCCGCAAATCATGAGCGAACTGGTCCTCCGCCCCGCTGGAATGACCCACAGCACTTACGAGCAACCGCTCCCAAAAACTCGCGCGCAAGAAGCCGCCACTCCCTACCGCAGTAACGGCGACCCCGTAAAAGGCGGCGCGCACACCTATCCCGAAATGGCGCCCGCTGGCCTCTGGACCACTCCCTCCGATCTCGCCCGCGTAGCCATCGAAGTCCAAAACGAATTCACCGGAAAATCCTCGAAAATTCTTTCGCAAGACATGGCGCGCCAGATGCTCACTCGCCAAATCGGCGCGTGGGGCCTCGGCTTCGGCCTGGAGAATGCCGGCGACAAGCCGCGTTTCGGCCACGGCGGCGCCAACGAAGGCTTCCGCTGCAACATCGAAACCTACACCGACTCCGGCCAAGGGTTCGCCGTCATGACCAATTCCGATAGCGGCGGCGAACTAACCCAGGAGATCTTCCGCTCCGTCGCGAAAGAATACGCCTGGCCCGATTACCATCCCGCCGAGCACGCCGTAATCAAAATCAATCCCGCCACCTTCGCCACCTATCCCGGCGTCTACGAAATCCCCAGCGTCGGCAAGCTAACCATCACGTTGAAATCGACCGGCCTCTACGTCGAGGCCGAGCCCTTCGGCCCCGCCCCCCAGGAACTCCTCCCCGAATCCTCCACCCAATTCTTCGTCCTCTCCGGCGACATCACTTTCACCTTCCAAAAAGATGCCCAAGGCGCCATCACCGGCCTAACCCTCCAAGCCGGCCCCCAAACCTTCGAAGCCAAAAAAACCTCGTAGGGGCGGAGCTTGCCCCGCCCGCCTCCGCCCCGCCTTTTCCCCGTAGGGGCACGACACGCCGTGACCTCTTTCGCTGCAATGGAATCGGCCGCGCGGCCAAAGACAACTATAAGAATCGGTGGGGAGGAAGAATCTCAATTCCCTGGAAAGGATTCAGCGCGAGAAGGTCGGAGTCACCCGTAACAATGTGCGTCGCGCGCCCGCTCACCGCGAGTTCCAGGAACTTATCGTCTTTCGGATCACGGCAAGCCGTAATTCGTACATCAATCTCAACCCATTCCGCCTCGAGCGTCAAAGCCGCCAGAAAGCTTCGAATATCTTCTTCGTCTATATATCGAAGAAATTTTTTCCGCCCGAGGACCTCATAGATTTCTGCGAGCGCCGCAAACGAGAGCAGGACTCTTCCCTTTTGGATAGCCAGTTCAAGCGCATGACGAGGTTTCGAATCGGGCAGGAGTAACGCACTTACTAGAACGTTCGTATCGAAGACGCAGCGCAACTACGCGCCCTTAAGAAGAGAATCCAGAATTTCCGCCGTAAGCCCGCGCTCTTTCGCCTTGCGGCCCACGTCATCAAGCACTTGCTGTAACGACGGATATTCCCCCGCCGCCAGCTCTCGAAGCCAAAGGCTGAGCAGTGCCTGAATCTTCCGTTTCTGTTCTGGCGCGGCCGAGTCGTACGCCCGCGCCGTCTGCGGGTCCAGCGGAATCGTGATGGAAGGATTCGCCATTGCCTTACTCTCCCGCCATTCTACGGCAAAAACTCACCACGCTCCACTCCTTACTCGCCTCTCGCCGCCCCCCGTGCCGTCATTTCGAACGGAGCAGCCCATCGCTTCCCACCTACGCGCCGCCCTCCCCCAGCGTCATTCCGAACAGAGCAGGCCGACGCCTTTTCTCACTACTGTGAAATGGTCGGCCTGCGCAGTGAGGAATCTCTCTTCCTCCTAACCAGTACGTCCACTTTCAGGCGAAGCGCTTAGTTCTATCTCCAACCCTTGCGATAGAATTGTATGCTTATGAAACGCCGCAAACGGAAACGAAGCTCGCAAGCTGCGATGTCTGCCAAGATTCCTGTTGCCGCGGAGAAGGCTGTTCCTTCGCCTTCCACCGCTATCGCCGGTCGCCGGAGCAGACTATGCGATTGATCTTGCCGACGAAATCATTGCCGCTGTTGAAGAGGAAAGACCTGCGAGCGATTCCGTCGCGACTGCCGAGGCACACGACACCCCTCATCCTCGCGACGAATCCATTGCCACTTCCATTGCCACCATGGAAGAGAAAAAGTCTGCTGCCCCTGCTCCCCTTCCCACCGCCCCAACCGGAGCCGACCGCAGGACTCATCCTCGTTACGAGTTCACTGCCGCCGTTGAAGTAATAGCCCCCGATTCCGGTGCGCGGATCGAAACGCGCGTCCGTGATTTGAGTCAGCAAGGCTGCTATGTGGACACCAACAATCCCCTCCCTTTAGGAACGATCACGGACGTTCGCATCAAAAAAAGCGCGCAATTGTTTGAAGCCCCCGCAAGAGTCGTCTACTCCCGGGCTGGAAGCGGCATGGGCCTGGTGTTTACCGCTATTGAGCCGGAGCAGCGTGCGATTCTCGAAACATGGCTTGCCGAGTCGCGCGAAACCTCCTGGCTGGCCGCGAACCGTCGAAGGAGTCAGCGAGTATTGATGACTATCCCTGTGCGCCTCTCCGGGAACACTGGCGCTGGATCGTCTTTTGAAGAAAAGACTCATACGCGGGCCATCAGCGCTCACGGTGCGTTGATTCTCGTCTCGACACAGGTGTACAGAGGGCAGCGGCTCACTCTGTCCAACCTGCAAACAAAAGCCGCGCTCGAATGCGTGGTCGCGCATATCGACAAACAACAAAACGATCATCCCCATGTGGGAGTCGAGTTCACCCTGCCCAATCCCATGTTCTGGCACGTCGCCTTCCCGCCAAAAGACTGGACGCCCCGCCACGCCGACGCAAAATCCCGCCCAAAAACGCCCAAATCGAGCTGAAATCCCCCATAAAGTCCCGCGAATCGACCTGAAATTCCGTATCGCCTCATCAATCTGCTCCCGCGCCACCAACCGTCATTCCGAACGGAGCAGACCGATGCCTCTTCTTTCCATTTCACTCTTGTGAAATGGTCGGCCTGCGCAGTGAGGAATCTCTCTTATTCTTCGAGAATCCGTGAACAATCCTTCGGTGAGAATCGGGATCGCAACAATCATCTCGAAAAAATATCGAAGTGGTAGTATAGATGGAGACCGTCAGAGCAAGGTCGGTGTCCAGTAGGTGTCCACACAATGACCGCCCGCTACAACAAACTCTACGAAGTGCCCGCCTACGGTCTGCCCGAAGTAGCCGTGTACCTCAAGGTCCCGTCCACCACTCTTCGCTACTGGCTCACTGGTTTCAGCAAGCGTCCCCCGATCATTGAACCCGTGGAGTTGAATCCCATTCGCCTTTCGTTCTTGAATCTGTTGGAGTGTCACGCTCTCGCCGGAATGCGCAAAATCTACAATCTCAAGCTACCCAAGGTTCGCGCCGCCCTGCGAAAAGTGACCGAGAAATTTCACAGCCCTCATCCCCTCGTCAATGAAGTTTTTCTCACCGACCGTGAAGATCTGTTCATCGAACGGCTGGGGCAGATCATCAATGTCTCGCAGCGCCATGATCAATTGAGTTTGGAGTTTTACCGCATGCATCTGGAAAGAGTGGAAGTGGATCCAAAAGGCCTCTTTCATTTCTTCCCCTTCGTTGTCGCACCAAGCTCTTCCGAACCAAAGACCATCGAAATCAATCCCATGGTCGGATTTGGTAAGCCGGTAATTACAGGAACGGGTATTTCGACTGCTATAATCGCGTCGCGCTTTAACGCGCGCGATTCTGTCAGCAGTCTGGCCGAAGAATATGGCTGCACGACGCAGCAAATCGAAGAAGCTCTCCGCTGGGAGCGCGCCATCCCCCTCCCCGTCGCCGCCTGACGACTTCGTCCTCTATCTCGACGAAAATCTCCGCAACTCTCGCGCAATCCTTGACGCATTGACCAAGCTCGGCATTCACTTCGAGCAGCACCTCGCTCATTTCGATCGAGGAATTCTCGACGAGACTTGGCTGCCTCGTGTAGGCACGGAACGCCATTTTCTGCTACCGTCTGGTATATTCGCGGATGGTAGACCGCCTGGAAGCCGAGTGCCCAAGCGGGCGAGAAGACAGGGACAGCGTTCTGAAAAGAGGAAGATTGGCGGTTAACCGCGACAAGCCTGACAGATGGAAAAAGGACATCGCTGAATCCGTCGATTTTTTCAACAAGTGGTTCATCGCGTTTGCGCCGAAAGCATACCGTGATACGCGGATCGTTACGACGCAGCAGGTCGAACTCGCGATGGGTTGGACAGCAAACCTAACAAAGATAACTGCTGATGTGCTGCGCGAGCATTCCAGCATTTTGCAGATACTACGGATGGCGACGTGCCCTCCGATTGCCCGTGATCGCCTCATTGGATTGTCAGGAACCTCGAAGACGTTAGTCGGACACATGGAGCGCAAGAATGTAGTCCCCCCTAAAATGAACGCGCCGACATTCGAGCGAGAAGCCCAGAAAATAATTGCTACTCTTCAGCGGTTGATCGACCCCGACATTTTCGTTTGGCTGGGCAGGAAGGAGCGGGCCGACGCGGTCGAAGTCCATCGCGCGGCAACGATTGTCGCGGACCGTCTTTGTGGCGCAGTCTCCGACCCCATTGTGCGAAACGCGCAAGAAGCAAGACAGTTGTCACTCATAGCCAAATGGCTTGTGAAGCGTGGCTATGTTCAGGCTGCAAAAGGGGTGAAATTCCGCGCCATGCCACCTGGCACCTACGCCTTTCGCTCAAACGTCCCAATCAAGATAGAAAATGTGGTGCGTCCGATTAACATTCCCATCGATGTCGTGGTCATGCCCAAAACGGGAAGGAAGACCGATCTTCCGCTTTTCATCGAGGCAAAATCGGCAGGCGATTTCACGAATGTGAATAAGCGAAGGAAGGAAGAAGCCACGAAGATGGCTCAACTCCGGAAGAATTACGGCAACAATGTTCGGTTTATTTTATTTCTTTGCGGTTATTTTGATTCCGGATATCTTGGCTATGAAGCTGCTGAGGGAATAGACTGGGTCTGGGAGCACCGCATGGATGACCTGGGGGAATTCGGCCTCTGATGAAGACTTTTACGCAACTGGAAAGTGAGAGGGTTGCCCTCCAAGAGCTGTGCGACACTGCGAAGACTCAAGGAGAGCGCAATCGTCTCGGGCAGTTTGCCACGCCACCCGCCTTGGCCTTGGATATCTTGAAGCTCGCCAAACGAATGATCCGCACGAGCGGCAAGGTCCACTTCCTTGACCCAGCGTTCGGGACTGGCTCATTTTTCTCCGCGCTCCTGTCGGCCTTCCCAGCCGGCCAAATTGGCGGCGCAGTTGGGTTTGAAATCGACAGGCACTATGGAGACAAGTCACGCAGCCTGTGGGGCGAGACCCAGCTAGATCTTCGCATTACTGATTTCACCAAAGCGCCTCCGCCAGAGGATCGCGAGAAATTCGATCTCGTCGTTTGCAATCCCCCTTACGTAAGACATCACCATCTTACTGCACTGGAAAAAGGGAGACTCCGTCAATTAACTCGCGGTCTGTCGGGTCTCAGACTAAGTGGGTTAACTGGTCTGTATTGTTACTTCCTGATTTTGGCAGACGCCTGGGCGAGCGACGATGCGGTATGCGTGTGGCTCATTCCAAGTGAGTTCATGGACGTGAACTATGGCGTCGCAGTGAAAGAGTATCTCCTGACCCGAGTTACTTTGCTCCAGGTGCATCGGTTCGAGGCCCAAGATGTCCAATTTGGTGATGCGATTGTATCTTCGTCCGTAGTTTGCTTCCGGAAAGCCCCTCCGCCAGCCAATCACGTGGTAGATTTTACTTTTGGTGGCAGCTTAAACGACCCTAAATCGCTCCGAAAGACTCCATTAGCTAGTCTGCGGCCTGAATCAAAATGGAATGGACGGAGTTCTCCGCCTGCGGCGGATTTCCAAGATGCAAAGCTTTCCGACATCTTCGAGATTAAGCGTGGCTTGGCAACTGGCGACAATAGTTTTTTTATTCTCACGCAGGCGAAAATCAAGGAACACCGCCTGCCGATGAAGTTTCTCAGGCCCATTCTGCCCAGTCCTCGTTATCTGCCGCTGGATGAAATTCAAGCTGACCAGAATGGTTACCCGGCGATTGATCGGCAACTGTTTCTTCTGGATTGTGACCTGCCTGAGGAAGAGCTGCAGGACAGATACCCAGCCCTCTGGCATTACCTCGAACTGGGAAAGAGAACAGTCGCTAACGGTTACCTCTGTAAATCCCGTTCACCCTGGTACTCGCAAGAGAAGCGGCCCGAATCATTATTCCTGTGCACTTACATGGGGAGAAGCCGCGGGAAGAGATGCGCGGCCTTTCGGTTTATTCTTAACCACTCAAAGGCTACGGCAGCAAACGTGTATCTCATGTTGTACCCCAAAGCGGACCTCCGTCGAGCTCTGGAAGGGAAACCCGAGCTCGCGGGGGAAATCTGGAAGCGGCTAAATGCTATTCCTCCAAATACGGTGGAAGGGGAAGGCCGCGTATACGGCGGCGGTCTGCACAAAGTCGAACCAAGAGAACTCGGAAATGTTCCGGCAAAAAGCATCGCCGATTTGGCAAATATTACTGTCAGGAAAAGACCTGTCCAACTTGAGCTTCATCCGATTGACCAAGAGGCACAGCATTTAGAGTTCGCCACTTAAACCTCTAGTTCGGGCGGGCGGATGGCCGCGCCTTTCCGCGCCAAGCTCGCCGCGTTTGTCACGACCGCCGTGCAGCGGTATCCTATCGGCGGGTGGGACACCTTCAGCGCCTTACAACGATTTTGATCTTGTCTTTTTCTGGGGTGGCCCACCTTTTCGGGTTTGATTTTTGAAAAGGTGGGCCTTCCTCTTTCATGCCGCTAACTTCCCCTCGCAGCGCTACTGCTTGTCGTAAAACTGGGTACTCGTGATCTTCGCGCCGCTGGCATCCGTCCCGCTGACGGTAACCGTGCGAGACTTGCCGTCGGCGGCCACCACGATGCGGGCGCTGAGGGTCTCTTTGCCGTCCTTTTTGCTTACAGCCAAAAGCGTGTGGTCGTTGGTCACTTTATACGAACGCATGTCGGTCGCGGGATCACCGGTAAGGGCGTAATCCTTACCGTCGAATTTCCCCGTCCACTCGCTATGGAAGGGCTGGCCCTTGGCGTCCGTTCCGTCGATGGCGATTTTTACGTTGTCGCCGTCCACCGTATTCACGACCGTGGAATTCTTCGGCTGTCCGGCCGCTATCTTCGACTTGGCTTCATTTAACTTCCACGTACCCATAAACACGTCGTTCCCCGCCGCGTAGGCTATCCCTGCTGTGAGAACCAAAACCAAAAGCGCACCAATACGCATAAAACTCTTCCTGTTCATTTTCATCTCCGTTCTTTCTTAAGGTGGGAACTCGGGCTGGGAGTTGTCCCAGAGTGTACACCCGAACCGTCGCCCCGCGTGCAACCGAATTCTCCAAACGCGTGGTCGCGCCTTCCCGCGCCAGGGTCGCCCCGTTTGTCACGGCTCTCGCGCGGCGGTATCCTATCCGAAGCATCCTGCGATAGGAGGCTGCCAATGACTCAATCCCTCTCGTCCCTCGACTCTTTGCTTGTCACCATCGTACTTGCGACTCTGGCTATCGGGCTGCCTATTCTCCTGGTGTTGGCCATCCGCTTTCTCTGGGACCGCAGCTTGAACCTCGGCCGCTCAAAAGAACTCGAAAAACTCATCTGGCAGTTGCACCGTATCGCCAGCGCGATGGAGCATCAATTGAATTTGTCATTTCCTGCCGTCCAGCCCGGCACGGAAGGGCCTCGCGATCTCGCCTATCTCCAGCAGCTTTCTGCCCAGCCAACTGCTGCTTCCCCCGGCGTTGCGCCTCCCGGTGCTGCCGCTTCAGCGCCCGCCGCAGGCCAGCGTGCCGTGCAAAACCCCCCGGCTCAGCAGCCTGCGCCTCCACAGCCAGACGCCCAGCAGGCGCCTCTTCCCGCTCTGGAACGCCGAGACCCTTCCGTCGAGGCTCCCCGCGCCGGAGTCAACTCCATGTTCGGCATATAAATCATGTCTGGGCAGGCGGAGCATCCTTTGCTGGCGATGAGGCTTTGTCTTTCTCCAAGGGGGCCCACTCCTTGGTCCGAGCCTGGGTCGTTCTTCGCCTCAGGGCCACGGTACACGACCGAGTTCAATCCTTCCTGCCGCCATAGGACCCGGACGAAATTCCGCACTCCCCGTCTACTCACTACCCACTACTCACTACTCACTGTCCCCTTCTTCAACTCCCACCAAACAAACAGCTTACAGTTTATACTTGACAACTAGTACCAATATGTTATAATGGTTTGGTTCGTTAGGGCGCGTCCTTTTCCGTGCGCCCACCAGTCATGCGCCTCCGCCGTGCGGTCCTTCAAATTCCCTCAAAATCTTCCGTCCCGCCTGGGTTACTATTTTATAAATACCGTCCTCAACTAACCCATTCAGAATCAACACTTCTACAAGTGTTGATTCCACTCCACTTCAACTCCCCCAGAATCAACACTTACAAAAAACCGGGGAGGGGGTCCCTCATTTCCGCTCCGAAGTTTTGCAACTCGTCACTACCCGCACCTCACCACACGCACGCAAAGCAACACCCGCCCGTCTCCTTTACTTCCTTTACTTCCTTTACTCCCTCTACTTCCTTTGCCTCCCCTTCCGTAACTCCTTTCCCTGCCACTCTTACGAGCCACCTGCAAATCATTGAAAAACCAGCCACTTTAAGTCCTGCATTTGCCACTCTTACAGACCGCGTCAAGCATAAGTCCTTTGTTTGCCACTCTTGCACAAAACATGGGGGGTGGGGTATACCTTCTCGCTCCCTCGCCTCTTCCTTTTCCACGCGCTTTCCTTCCGGTACAATCCTCTGCTCGCCTCCATCGAGGAGAACGCATGACCGGTCGCCCGAAGCAAGTTCGCCGTCAAAGCGGGACAGACACTCTTGTCTGTCCTCCTTCTTGCCTATGTTGCGCGCCCACTCCCTCGCTTCTCCAACGGATCCTGCTTCTCCGCGCCAGGCTAGCTCAACTCTTCGCCGTCGTTCTGATTCTGCTGAGCTTCGCTGCTCTTCCCTCGCCATCGCAAGCCCAGCAACGCCGCGACCGCGAACCCAACAGCGTCTACGCCGCCCGCCGCGCCAAACTTGCCGCGCAAGTCGACTCCCCGATCCTCCTCTGGGGCTTCACCGGCCGCGAAGAATCCGCGCAGTCCTACATCTTCGCGCAGGAAGACAACTTCTATTACCTTACCGGCCACAACGAAGAAGGCGCCGGCCTGATTATTCTTCCGTCCGCGAAAAGTGCTTCAAGTGGTCCGAACGGCGTAGCTACTTCACCTTCCGACATTCCGCAAGAAATGTTATTTCTGCCGCCGAAAAATCCCGCCAAGGAAAAATGGAACGGTGTACGCATGTCTCCGTCCGATCCCGGCATCCAGTCGCGCACCGGTTTCTCTTCCGTTCTGCCCTACCCGGAAATGCGCGCCATTCTCGAAAAGCTCGCGAAAACTTATCCCACGATCTTCACCATCCTTCCGTACGAAAAAGAAAATGGCGGCTATCCGCACGAAAAAGCTGTCGTCGATTGGATCCACACCGCGGTTCCGCAAACCAAGCTGAAAGACATTCGCTCCAACATCGGCGACCTGCGTCAAATCAAATCGCCCGGCGAAATCGCTTTCCTCACGCAGGCGATCGAACTCTCGCTGGACGCGCACTTCGCCGCGATGCGCATGATGCGGCCCGGCCTTCACGAATATCAGATCGCCGCAAAGATGGTGGAAATTCACGCTATGGGCGGCTCGGAAGCCGAAGGCTACGCCCCCATCGTCGGTGCCGGCCCCAACTCCACCGCGCTGCACTACGACAAACTTGCCCGCGTGATCGAAGACGGCGACATCGTCGTCCTCGACGTCGGCGCGCAATATTCCGGCTACTCCGCCGACATCACGCGCACGCTTCCCGCCAACGGCAAGTTCACGCCACGCCAGCGCGAAATTTATGAAATCGTTCTCGGCGCGCAGAATGCCGCGATCGCCGCGCTCAAGCCCGGCATGGACTATTGCCAAAAAGGCTCCAAGAGCGTCTACAAAATTGCCTACGACTACATCAATTCTCACGGCAAGGATCTTCACGGCAAATCGCTCGGCCAATATTTCATTCACGGTCTCGGCCACGACATCGGCCTCGACGTCCACGACCCTGGCGAATATTGCAAACTGCTCGAGCCCGGCATGGTCGTCACCGTCGAGCCCGGCATCTACATCCCCGAAGAAAATCTCGGCGTCCGCATCGAAGACGACTTCCTCATCACCGAAACCGGCCACAAATTTCTAAGCGAACGCCTCCCCCGCGACCCCGCCGAAATCGAAAAAATCATGTCCGAAGCCGCCGCAAACCGCGCCAAAGATCCCAAGAAGGGAGTTGATTGACCGACCTGAACATCGCGCGTTGACGATTGACCGCTATGAATGCGCCCCTTTATACTGTTGATTCGCGTTGGGCGCGACATTTTGCCCGGCGTGCCTCGAGTCATTCCGCGTGTTGCGTGGGCAGAGTTTTTTCGCCCTCCCGGAATTTCCGAAATCAGCAAAACTTTTCAGGGAGATGTTGACCGTTCCGCGGTCGCACAAAATCATGAGCAGCGTCAAAGCCACACAACTCCGCCCCGGCATGGTCATCCAGCACGAGGGCCAGCTTTTCACCGTTTTCAGCGTCGACCACCGCACTCCCGGCAACAAGCGCGGCTCGATGCAAACGCGCATGAAAAATCTCCGCAGCGGCACCATGATCGACTACCGGTTTCGCGCCGAAGAATTCGTTGACCGCGCGATTCTCGACGAAGTGGAATTTGAATACCTCTACAACGAGGGCGACGAGTTCCACTTCATGAACACGCAAACCTACGAGCAAATGCAAATGACGCGCGAAGAGCTGGGCGAAACGGTGTACTATCTCATTCCGAATACGACCGTGAAGATCGAATTCTTCGAGGAGCGGCCGATCGGCGTCGACCTGCCGGACACAATGGAGCTGAAGGTGCTCGAGACCGAACCGACGCTGCAGAAAGCCACCGCCAGCGCGGTGATGAAGCCGGCGACTCTCGAAACGGGCCTCGTCATTCAAGTGCCGCCGTTCGTCAATTCCGGCGACCGGGTGAAAGTGGATACGACGGAAGCGCGGTACGTGCAACGCGTCGAGTAAAGACTCGACGCACGCTGCGAACTTCGGCTAGTGAATTTTGTTTTTTCGCGGTTCGACTTTCGGCTTAAAGATTTCCGCCTCCGCAGCTAATTTCCGCGCGAGCGAAAATTAGAAGAGGCGAAAGAGCCCCGGACAACCGGGGCTCTTCGTTTTTCTACTGGCCTTATTTTAGGGGGAACGGTTCGAATGGCGGCATTCGAACGAAGCGTTTCGAACGGTGTGTTTTTCGGGCCCCGCGCTTCAATGGCATTTTTCGAACGACGTTTTGGGCGCCGCATTTCGCCGCACGGCGCGAAGGCAGGCGTTCGAATCGTGAAACTTTCCCTTGGGAAAAATAGCGCGAAGCAAAAGAAAAGCGGCAGCAGAGCTGCCGCACTCCAAGGAAAGACCTGCGGCGATTCCGTTTCCCTTTACGCGTTGTTGGCGGCGGATTTTTCGCCGGCGAGATGAGCGCCGAAGACGCGGTCGAAGATGGCGTCGACGTAGCGAAGCTGGCGCTGCAGATCGAAGGTGTGCGCAAGGGCGGTCGAATCGAGGTACTTGGTGATTCGAGCGTCGTTGGCCACGCGCTCCTGGAAGTTCGAATCCGTTTCCCAAGCAGCCATCGCGTTTTCCTGCACCGCTTTGTATGCATCGTCGCGCGGCATGCCCTTCTCGACGAGGTCTTGCAGTAACTGACCGGAATAGATCAAGCCATGGGTGGATTCGAGGTTGCGCAGCATCCGCTCGGCGAAAACGCGCATGTCCGCGATGATTGTGGTCATCTTGGCGAGCATGTAGTCCACGAGAATCGTGGAATCGGGAAGAATGATGCGCTCGACGGAGCTGTGCGAAATATCGCGCTCGTGCCACAGAGCGACGTTTTCGAAAGCGGCGAGCATGTTCGAACGTACGAGGCGCGCGAGGCCGCAGATTTGCTCGCTCATAACAGGATTTCGCTTGTGCGGCATGGCGGAGCTGCCTCGCTGCTCTCCGCTAAACGGCTCTTCGGCTTCGCGAACTTCGGTGCGCTGCAAATGCCGAATTTCGAGGGCGATCGTTTCCAGTGTCGCGGCGATGAGCGCGAGCACGCTCAGATACTGCGCGTGGCGATCGCGCTGAATGACCTGCGAAGCGACGGGCGCGACGCTCAACCCGAGTTTTTTGCAGATGCGCTCTTCCATTTCCGGGCCGAGATGCGAGGCATTGCCGACAGCGCCGGAAATCTTTCCGACGGCCATCTGCGCGGCGGCGGCGCGGAAGCGTCCGATGTTGCGCTGGTTTTCCGAAAACCAGTTGGCTATTTTCAGCCCAAACGTAATCGGCTCGGCGTGAACGCCGTGCGTGCGGCCGATTTGCGGCGTCTTGCGAAACTGATGCGCGCGCAAGTCGAGCACCTCGCCGAACAGGACGAGAGCCCGCTCGATAATGTGGGAAGCATCGCGAATTTGCAGCGCTTGCGCGGTGTCCACGACATCATTGGAAGTCAGACCGTAATGGAGCCAGCGCGCGGCGGCGGGATCCCCGATGGATTCGCCGACATTCATAGTGAACGCGATGACATCGTGCTTCACGCGGGCTTCGAGTTCATGAATTCGCGGCACATCCACCTTGGCGCGCGCGCGAATGATCGCAGCGGCATCCTTGGGCACGAGGCCGGCTTCGGCCAGCGTCTCCGTCGCAGCCAGCTCGACATCCAGCCACTTCTGGAATCGATTCGCATCGCTCCAGACCTGGCCCATCTCCTTACGCGTATAACGTGGGATCAAGGTCGCTCCCCCTGCGGCACTGCACTCAAGCCGCACAGTCTCAGATGGCCTGGAATCACTGTAATAATACGGTATTTTAGAGTCGCAGGCGACCCTACCGAAAAGTGCTAACCCGGGTTCACAAACGCGGGATGCCCACCTGCAACAAGATCCAAATCATTGAAGGCAATTCGGGATTGCAAGGGTGAGGAAATAAAAATGGGAGAGGCGTTTTAAGCCTCTCCCCGGTGAAGTTGCTCAAGATTGTTTAGAAGCTGACGCGCAAGCCAAGCTCAATCCAGCGGCTGCCCTGGGTGCGATCGGCAGGAATCAACTCCTGGCTAATGACACCAAAGGTTGCCGGGTTTTGGAGATTCATGGACGGCTGGAAGAAGTTGACGTGATTGAAGATGTTGAAGAAATCGGCTGAGAATTCAACTTTGTAGCGCTCGTGGAAGGAAGTTGTTTTTCCAAGGCGCGCATCCAGGTTCCAGAGTCCCAAGCCGCGAAGCGGGTTGCCTGTCCCGTCCCGCCCGTCGGTGGCGATATTGACGGGGCGGAAGTCGGCAGCCACTGCAGCGGGGTTGGCAAAGAGATTGAGGCCGGTTCCTTGCGGAGCGCCTGTGCAGTTGGGTCCGTTACCCGCAGAACCGAAGGTCGTGCTGCAGACAGTACCATGGACGCCAGCACCAAGCGAGCCAATGCCGACGGTAGGGATGGCATTCAGGGAATTGCCAAAGAAGCCCCCGCCCAGATCTCCGTCAACGATGGTGAGCGGAGGCCCGCTTGCCGCACGGAAGACGCCTGAGACGTACCACCCGCTGATGAACTTATCGGCGATGTTGTTCCCAAAGCTGATTTTATGACCATGCCCGCCGGGAAGGTCATAGTTGAAGATGGCGTTGAAGACGTGCGTGCGGTCGAACAGCGACGGTCCGTACTGGAAGTTGGGATTGAAGCTGGTGGCGTAGGTGCCGGCATTATTCTGTACGGTGCCGACCTGGTCGAGAGATTTGGAAAAGGTATAGTTCATGTCAAATTGCAAACCATGTGATGGACGCTTGCGTAGCGTAATGGTAGCAGCGTGGTAATTCGAAAGATCATTGTGCGTGCGCATGAAGAGCGCAAAGTCGATTTGGTGATTGTTGAAGCTCTGGAGACCCAACGCTGACCTGTCACCGTCGATAACACCGAAGACGGAGCCCACGGAAAAACCTTGGAAGGCCCCGATACCCTGGGTGACGAGACATTGCGTCGCGGAAAGAGCAGTATTTCCGCAACCCCCATTGGCAGTCGATACGCCGCTGATGCCAGCCAATTGATTTTCAAACCACGGTTGGCTGGTAACCTGCGCGGCTTGGACACCGGCCGCGAGCTGCTTCTCGATGGCCTGGAATGCTTGAGCAAAGGTTTGCCCGGACGTTTTGTCGACAAACATGTAAGGCGACGAGTCGAAGTCGACGCTATTGGGAAGATCGCGGGCAAAACGCCCGATGTAACCGAGTTCCATCAGCATGTTGCCTGGCAACTCGCGCTGAATCGTGAAGTCTACGCTGTAGCTGCGGCCCACCTTGAAGTTGGGATCCACAGCGAACGAAAGAGTCTCTCCCCCGAGAGCCGGGACGATGGGTGACGAGACGCCTGGAAATGCAGGCACGGGAAGTGCGCCATCCACGCCGACGCGGAAACCGGATGCTCCGATGTTTGAGGTACCTGCTGCAGCGTTGCAATTGGGACCGGCCGAGGTCCCATTCTGATTACAAGGTGGCGTGGGGAGGACCAAGGTTTCCGCGAATCCAACTCCCAACTGGGGGATCTCCACGCTCTGAACGTTGTTGATGCGGTCGTAGTAAATGCCGAATCCGGCGCGGATGACGGTTTTCCCCTGACCGAATAGTTTTCCGCGCTTGCCGTCGGTGTAGGAGGGATTCCATGCAATCGCGACACGCGGGGAGACATCGCCGTAGTCGGTGTTCCATATTGAGCTACGCCCAGAATTTTTAATCGGCAGATAACCGATTGTAGGATTGAAGATCTGACCGTTCGCAGCGGCCTGATCCTTGGCCTGAATATAGCCGGCGGCGGTCAGGATCTGTCCCGTGCTGTCATTGATCTCAAAAGTCTGCTGGCCGTGAAGTTCCGATGGCGGCGTTTGCCAACCATAGCCGAAGCCGTAGGTGAGGGTTAAGGTTGACTTGATGCGCCAAGAATCTTGAATGTAGGAATCGTACGCTCGCTGGGTTGTGTTAGCAATGAGAGGGGTGCCGAAGGGCTGTGCGTTGAGGTTGCCGTCACGAACGCCGAGGACGTTAACGTTATCCACGATGCCAAGAGTGGCGGCGTACAAACGAGCCCACCGCTGGACATCTGTGGGGAGGAGACAATTCGTTGTGATGGCGGGCATAGCCGGCGTGGTGGAGGTGGCAGCTACGGCTGGGCTGCACGCTAGGGGCTGGTTAACTTGCAGAACTTTCTGGTTGGTACCGAACACGTCCGCATCTTCAGTGGCGACGAGAGAAGCAAGAGAACCAACGACCTTGTCGTTACGCTGGGCGATGAGTGGCAGCCAGCGAATATCTCCACCGGCAGTAATGTTGTGCCGGCCTAGAATGCGGGTGAAGTCGTCAACGAGTTGTTTGTTTCGCTGGAAATTGCCTTGCGTGCGGGCACGCTGCGTGTCCACGTCAATGGGAACGTCGATAAGACCGGTTTGGGCCAGGCCCGGAGCAAGGGCGACAAAGCCCGCCGAAGTGTTGGTACCCGCAAGGGCCAGAGTCGTGGCGGAGGCGCTGGGAGACAAACCAGGGAGAAAAACGCGGCTACGTATCCATCCGAAGTGAATGACGTTGCTGGTCATCGAGTTAAAAGCATAATCGAGAGCGCCGATAGCGCCGTCGCCGCGGGTATCGTTTCCAGTCGTAGCGATAGTCTGGTTGTTCAGGGTGTCGATCTGATTGTTAGTTACAGCGAGCGCCCGGGAATAGATATATCGACCGAAGAAATGCGCCTTGTCCGAGAAATTATGGTCGAGGCGAAAGGTAACGTAATCGTCTTTGACCGGAGTCGCTGCATTGGCAACGAACCCGGTCGTATTGTTTCCATCCACATTGGGCAGGCTGGGGTCATTGCCGGCGGGATTGAGACCATAAAGTGTCTTGATGGTGGGGCTGATGCCGATACCGCGGGGATCGCAAGGTTGGTTTCCAGCGGCGCCGCAAAGATCTGACGTAGCCAAGTTGTACTGGACCAGGTTTCCGCCCGTGCAATTGCCAGACGCATCGAAACCTTTTGCGCAATCCTGAAACGTCAGAATGCCGTCCCTCAGGCTTTGCGTCGGCACGAGGTGACTTACCTGGGAGGAGGATGGGAAGCGGCGGCGTTCGTAGTTGCTGAAGAAGAACGTCTTATTCTTGATGACGGGTCCGCCGACGCTCACGCCTTCGCGGTTGTCCTTAAAAGGGGTTTTGTAGGTGAATGGTTTCCCGGTCGCAGCGTCGGGAGTGTGGTTCAAGTCCCACGAGTTGGCGTTGTAGCCGTCGCTCTGGTGGAACCAATAGCCGTCACCATGGATCGTGTTTGTACCGCTTTTGCTGATCAGCGTAATGTTGCCGCCAGAGGACCGGCTAAAGTCGGTGTTGGCATTGGACACGCCGACTCGGAACTCTTCCAAGCTTTCCACGGTGGTCGGAATGAAGTTCTGCGCCGTTGCGCCACCGCCCACGGTGTTGTCCGTAATGTCGATGCCATCCAACGTGATTGAGTTTTGGTCGCTGCGAGCGCCAGCCACGGTGCCGCCGTTGTTTCCAAAGCCGCCGTTGGCCGGAGTATCGTAAGGCGTGGTTCCAGGCTGGAGAGTCAGGAGCTCGGAGGCGTCGCGCTGCAGCGTTGGCAACCGCGAGAGAGTGGTCCCGCCGATGACATCGCCGACCTGAGCGTCGGTGGTCTGGAGTTCGACCCTGGCCTCCGTGGAAACGGTGATGGACTCGGAGACCGAACCGATCTCAAGCTTTACATCCACGGTATAGCTCTTCGCAACTTCAACGGTCAATGCAGTGACCGTGGACGTTCGGAAGCCATCCTTCTTGACGGTAACCTCATACGCTCCTGGCGCTACGTTGACAAACGTATATTGGCCAGCTCCGTTGGTGGTCTGCGTTGTTTGGTTGTTTGTAGCGGTATTGCGAAGAACTACTGTCGCATCGACCATTGTGGCGCCACTGGAATCAGTGACGGTGCCCAGAACGATTCCTGTCGTAGAGGTTTGCGCCTCAGCGGCGATTCCGAGCGATAAACCTCCGAGAACCAAAAGTGCAATAGAAACAAAACGTGCGAATAGATTCATAATTCCCCCCCCGCTCTAGCCGGTTGGGCAACGGCGGTAACGCGCTTCGTTAAACGGTTCCCGGCGACGACGCATGACAACTTCCATCAAGCAGTAGCATCATCCTTCCACGGAAATAGAGAAGGGTGTGTGCGGAGCGAAACGGAAAAATAGACACACGCCGGAGACGAAAAACGACGCATTACCACTCCCAGGGCCCCCCAAAGCTAAAGATGGGGAAATGCTTACACCAAGAAGTCTGGAGGTGTCAACGATTGATTCATGCAAGCAAAAGAATGAAACATCTGTTGCCTCTGGCAGAATAAACTTATGGTTGTCTCAAAGTAGAACTACTTTCATCCCTTGTTTATTCCCATGCGCCTAAATTGAGCGACGAGAGGAAACCGGTGGGAATGTGGACGCAATGGGCAGGGAATCGTACATCGGAGTTCGTATTCGAAACGAAGACAGGCTAAAATAAGAGGGTAATGCTTACACAGATTAAGGGAACAGACGCGGCTGCCAGCGGGCGGCCCCGGCGCAAGACGTATGGCGTGCGCGTGGGCCACGTGCTCGTCGGCGGGGGCGCGCCGATCGTCGTGCAGTCCATGACCAACACGGATACTGCCGACGTCGCGACCACGTTCAAGCAAACCGTGGAGCTTGCGGAAGCCGGCTCCGAGATTGTGCGCTGGACGGTGAATGTGCCGGAGGCTGCGGCCGCTGTGCCGGAAATCAAGAAGCGCCTGCTGGACGCCGGTTGCCTCGCGCCTATTATTGGCGATTTTCATTACAACGGGCACGTTTTGCTGACGAAATACCCGGAGTGCGCCAAGGCGCTGGACAAGTACCGCATCAATCCAGGCAACGTAGGCGCGGGCCAGCGGCGCGACGAACAATTTTCCACCATTTGCAAAATCGCACGCGACAACGGCAAACCCGTGCGCATCGGCGTAAACGGCGGCTCGCTGAATCAAGAGCTCGTCATGCACAAGATGCAGGAGAACACGGACAAGAACCTGGGCAAAGAGTCCGAAGAGATTATCAATGACTGCATGGTGCTGTCGGCTCTGCAATCCACGGAATTGGCGCTGGAGTGCGGGTTGCGGCACGATCAAATTATCATTTCGTGCAAAACTTCGCGGCCGCGGGATTTGATTACGGTGTATCGCGATCTATCCGGCAAAACAGAGCAGCCGCTGCACCTCGGCTTGACCGAAGCGGGCATGGGGATGAAGGGCCAGATATGGTCCGCGGCGTCGCTGGGCGTTTTACTATACGAAGGAATCGGCGACACGATTCGCATTTCGCTGACGCCCAAGCCCGGAGGCGACCGCCGTGAAGAAGTTTATGCCGCGTGCGAACTGCTGCAAGCGCTTGGTCTGCGTTCCTTTTCGCCGAGCGTGACCGCGTGCCCGGGTTGCGGACGCACGACCAGCACGACTTTCCAGGAGCTGGCGGAACGCATCCAGGACTACATCCGGGACAGCATGCCGATTTGGAAGACGCAATACGAAGGCGTGGAGACAATGACGCTGGCGGTGATGGGATGCATCGTCAACGGCCCTGGCGAATCGAAAGCCGCGAATATCGGCATCAGCTTGCCTGGCACCGGCGAAGCGCCGCGTTGCCCTATATATATTGATGGGAAGAAAGATGTGACGCTCGAAGGAAATTATGACGAGCTGGCCGTGGCTTTCCAGGCGCTCGTCGATAATTACATCGCCAAGAAATATCCCCGCAAGACCGTTGAGGCAATTCCAGCCAGCCGTTGAGTTGAAACGAAAAATCCAAAGCTAAGGAATACGAGGCGATTGGGGAGTGGCGACTCTGCGCATCTTCTCGAGCGCCATCATGCGCGCGCGCGAATAAGCCTGGCGGTCCTCGAGCAATTGATGCGCCCAGTGCGCGCCTATCGCGATGGCGTGGAACTCGAAGGCGAGGCGCGTGGGGTCGAGCTTGGGGTCGAGGTGGCCGGCGTTTTGAGCGCCCTGCACGGCCCGAGTGATGGCGCCGATCCATTCGTGCATGATCGCGGCGATGCGGTCGCGCACCACGCCTAGGCGGCCATCGAACTCGAACGAAGCGGCAGTGAAAAAGCATCCTCCTTCGAAGACTCGTTTTTCGACGAGCAGCAGCCAGCGATCGATCAAAGCCCACAACCGCGGCATGCCTTTTGGCGCAGCGATGGCCGGCAGCGTCACCTTCTCGATAAAAACCTGGCGCGCCATCTCGACGGTGGCGAGTTGCAATTCTTCCTTCGAGCCGAAATGCGCGAAGAGGCCGCTTTTGCTCATGCCGAGCTGCTCGGCGAGCGAGCCGACGGTGAGGCCTTCTAGGCCTTGCGCGGAGGCGATATCTACGGCGCGGGCGAGGATCGCTTCGCGCGTACGCACGCCTTTGGCTTGGCGGCGGAGTACGGGCCTGTTGACGGGCTTGCTGGCGAGCTTTTTGCCCGGTTTTTGCGGGGAACGAGAGCGCAGAGGGTGCGGCATGGAGATACTGTAACACGGAACACAAATAAGCACGAACGTTCGTTTATTGTGGTATGCTCTTGCGCATGTGGGGTGTTCCATGGGAAATGCCATTGTCCTTCGTCGACTTCTTTTGCCATCCATGTCTGGCTGCGCGAGGGTTTTTCAAAGCGCTGTTATGGGAATGCGATGGGCTAACCGCTCGTCGCTATTCGCTCGGCGGCAAGGCAGTGGTGTGGCTTGGCGAAGGCTGATTCATCTTTCAGGCCTGCTTGCAATTCTCTTGAACTCCGGAATGATGGCGCGCGTTGCGCGTGCTCAGGAACTCCCGTTGGAGCGTTGCGACGCCCTGCCTGTGATCGATGTGCAAGTCTCGGGGCTGCACAAGGTCTTCCTCGTGGATACCGCGGCCACTTCCATGCTAAATCTGGAATCGTTTGCCGCTGGGCAAGCAAAGGACATCCGCGTGACGTCATGGAGCGGTACGCTCGCAACCAGCGCGAAGGAAGTAACGTTGCCGGACTTGACGGTGGGCCGAACAAAAGTGGTCGGTTTGAAACTGCCCGCCATTGATCTATCGGCGATTGGAAAAGCCTGCGGACGAAAGATCGACGGCATCCTGGGGGTCGATCTGTTAGGAAAGCTGGGAGCCAGCATTAATTTGAAGGAGCAGACTATTCACGTCGCGACGGCGGACGAAGTGCGCGGAGCGGAACTCGTCACGGCAATGCAGCATGAGATGCATCGCTGCGTGGACGCCTTCAACGATTCCGACGAGGAGAAATTTGGCGACTGCCTGGACCCAAAGATTGTTTTGTTCTCGATGGACACGCAACTTTATGGACGAGAACAGGTCATTGGATATTTCCGCCAGAAGTATTTTCACCAGGAACCAGCAGCCCGGCTGGAGATTCGCGAGAGTGCGTTTCATCCCATCGGCGAAGCGGTTTGGTACGAGTATGAGTTTACGATCGACTCAGTGCACGGCAGGCTGCATGGTCGCGGCATGGCAATGTGCAAGAAGTCGGAAGGACATTGGCGGATGGCGAGCATGCATCATTCCATCGCCGAGCTGGAATCCGCTGCGACGTCGAAGGAAAAGCGTTAGACGCGGCGCCGATGGATGGCGAGAGCGGAACCGTATTCTTACGGATTGACGAGCCGTCTTTCTTCTCTACAATGCGTAAAGCAGCAGGGGCGTAAAGCGGACCGGCCCTGAGAGCCTCCAAGCTGACGGGGAAGAAATGAAAATGTATCGGGCTGCCGCGCTGGCTTTCGCCACTTGTTTTCTATTTGCAACTTGGTCCGGCGCCCAAAACACCGAGTTCACGGAAACTCTGAAGAAAAATCGCGCGTCAATCAGCGTCCGGGATGGCAAGCTCGCGGGCCCGGGAGCGGAAGTTCTCCGCACAGCATTAGCGGAAGCACAGTTTGTGGCACTCGGAGAAGATCACGGCATACGGCAAATTCCCGAGTTTGCTGCGGCGCTGTGCACGGAGCTTGCGCCGCACGGTTTCCACCACATGGGCCTCGAGATCGGGACTTATATCGCGCCGGAGGTCGAAAAGATGGCGCGTAGCGCGGACGGCGCGAAGCAGCTCGCCGAGTTCGAGAAGAAATACCCGGAGACCATCGCGTTCTACAATTGGCAAGAAGAGTTTGCGATGCTGCAAAAGTGCGAGAGCGCGGCTTCGCCGGGACATCTGACGATTTGGGGGCTGGACCAGGAATTCATGGGAGCGACGGGCTTTTTGGCGGACAAGATTCTGGCGACGAATCCAGGCCCCGAAGCAAAAGCCGCCATCGAAACGCTTTCGAAAGAGACCATAGAGGCGCACGCCACGGCGACGAAGACCGGCAGCCCCGGCGATCTTTTCATGATGACGGCCAAACAAGACGAGTTGGATCGTGTGCGCGGTCTTCTGAAGAAACAAGGCAAACCCGAGGCACAGAAATTATTCGACGCGCTTCTGGCGAGCCGCGAGATCTACCAGAAAAACATGGCTGATGACTACTACCTATCCAACCGGGAGCGTGCGTTGCTGATGAAGAAGAATTTCTCGGAGCCGTTTGCGGCTTCTTCGCAAAGCAATGGCGTCTTGCCCAAGGTTTTTTTCAAGTTCGGCGCCTACCACATGTTCCGCGGCATCAATCCGCTGCATTCGAGCGAACTGGGCAACCTGATCAGCGAAGCGGCGGAGGCCAACCAATTCAAATCTGTGCACATTTTGATCGCGGGCGTGAAAGGCGAGCAGTTGCGGTTTGCGGGCATCGGGAAACCAGCGGAGGCTGGGCCGCTCGATCTTGCGGGCGACAAAGACTCGCCATTTCTTTTTTTTAAGCCGCTGTTCGACGCGCAGCTCGGGAATTCCTGGACGCTCTATGATTTGCGGGCGCTGCGCGACGGTTTTTCGAAGTACGGCAAGATCGACTCGGAACTGGAGCGCGTAATCTTCGGCTACGATTTTGTAGTGTTTATCCCCGACCCAAAGGCGTCCCACGCGATCCAGTAGCTGCCTGGGCAGCCTGTGAGGATATGCTAGAATTTTCAGCGTTGTAGATGAGATGAAGGCAGGAAATCACCTTGAAAATTACCCGGGCGGATGTGGAACGAGTGGCGGAGCTAGCCTATCTGGATTTGAGCGAGGCCGAGCTGGAAATGTACCGCGCGCAGATTGACGAAATCCTGGAATATATCGGCAAATTAAACGAGCTGGATACTGCCGGTGTGGAACCGATGGCCCAGGTTTTGGCCGACGATCAGTCCGCCGACGCAACCTTGCGGGAAGACGTAGTTGAGCCATGCAATGTGGCCAACGAGATTCTGAAACAGGCGCCCGATCCAGAAGCGCCGTATTTCCGGGTGCCAAAAGTAATTGAGAGATGAGGTAGAGGAAGTAGAGGACGTAAAGGAAGTAAAGGATTAGGAAGACCTTGGCAAGCGACGGGCGAAAAATGACGGCGAATTGGACGATTGACGGGGTGAAAGAAGCGTTGGCGGCGAAGAAGATTTCGGCGCGCGAACTGGCGTCGGAGTTTTATAAGCGAATTGGGGAGCGAAACTCAGAGCTGAACGCTTACCTGACGCTTTCTAAGGAGCGCGCTTACGCGCAAGCGGACCGCATGGATAGGCTGGTTGCGTCGGGAAAAACGCTCCCTCCGCTGGCGGGCGTACCGATCGCGATCAAGGATGTAATCAGCACGCGCGGTGTGCGGACGACTTGTGGCTCGAAGATTCTTGAGAATTATGTGCCACCCTACGACGCTACGGCGGTGGAGCGGCTCGAAGCCGCCGGCGCCGTGATTCTGGGAAAAACAAACTGCGACGAGTTTGCCATGGGCAGCTCCAACGAGAATTCCGCGTATGGTCCGGTGCGAAACCCGGAAGCGATGGACCGGGTGCCGGGGGGCTCGAGTGGCGGGTCGGCCGCAGCCGTGGCAGCCGGGCTGGCGGTGGCTTCTTTGGGGACGGATACGGGCGGCTCGATCCGGCAGCCGGGTTCGTTCTGCGGGATTCCCGCGATGATGGGAAGCTACGGACGAGTCTCGCGGTATGGGCTGATTGCGTTTGCATCTTCTCTGGACCGAATCGGGCCGTTTGCAACCAACGCGCGGGATGTGGCCGCCATGCTCGGGGTGATTGCGGGTCGCGACGCGAACGATTCCACTTCCACGACAGCGGCTGTGCCGGACTATCGGGCGGCGATGGCAAAACCGGTCAAGGGGCTGCGCGTCGGAATCCCAAAGGAGTACTTCGGCGAGGGAATGGATGACGGGGTCCGGCAGAAGATAGAAGCGGGAATCGAGATTCTCAAAAAGCTGGGATGCGAACTGCGCGAGATCCACATGGCGCATACGGACTATGCGATTGCGACCTATTACATCATCGCCACGGCGGAGGCGAGCTCCAACTTGGCGCGGTACGACGGTGTGCGGTATGGCCTTCGCGTCGACGACGATTCCTTGCTGGCGATGTACCGGAAGACGCGAGGGGCGGGATTTGGAGCCGAGGTCAAGAGACGGATTGTTTTGGGGACCTATGTATTGTCGGCGGGCTACTATGACGCCTATTACCTCAAGGGGCAGAAAGTCCGAGCGCTGATTGCGCAAGATTTTCGAGACGCATTTACGAAAGTGGACGTGATCGTGACGCCTACATCTCCGGTTCCGGCGTTCAAGCTGGGGGAGCGGACAGACGACCCGCTGCAGATGTATCTTGCTGATATATATACGGTTACGGGATCGCTGGCGGGAGTGCCGGGCATATCAGTGCCTTGTGGAAAAATCTGTGGAAGGCTCCCGGTGGGGTTGCAGATTTTCGGGCCGGCTTTCGGTGAGGATAGAGTCCTGCAACTGGCGCACGCCTTTGAGCAAGCCGGCGGCGGGTCGGTTTAACAGACCCGCTTGAGAGAGGACTGAGAGCTGTGCCGCCAGAGCTTGATTCCATCATAGCCAGTATGGCCAAAGCACAGACGGGGCTTCTGTCGGCGGCGGATGCCGTTTCCCCGGAGGAATGGAAGACCCAGCCAGCTGAAGGGCGGTGGTCGGCGGCGGAATTGGTCGCGCATTTGATGATGGTGGAACGGGCGGTGATTGGAAAAGCGGACCGTGTGGCGCAGAAGCCACCGAAGCGCGTTTCCTTGTTAAAGAGGATTCACATTCCCATGGCCCTTGTGGAATCAAGGTGGATTCGGCGCAAATCGCCAGTGCCCGTTGAGCCAGAGATGCTGCGCGACAAAGAGATAATGCTCGCGGAATTGCGGACGGTTCGAGAGCGGTCGCTGGCCTTTCTGGAAGAAACAAGAGGGCGTAACTTAGGCGAATATTGCTGGAAACATCCAGCCCTCGGTACGCTGAACATTTATGAATGGATGCAATTCATCGCGTCGCATGAGCTGCGGCACACAAAACAAATGAGAGAGATAGCGGCCAGTCTACCGAAATTGGTATAGAGTTTGCATTTGTGGGACTTTTTTTCCATCCTTTTCCACTCCCTTCCTAATCGTACCAGCCGCGAAAAATGTAAGCCATTTCGGTTAATGTCTTTTTACACAGGAAGTTGGAACAAAAGTACTAGACTATTCGTTTTAGGTAGTAAGAACGGAACTACTATTGCTCTACAAAAGGTGCATCTCGTACGCTGTAAAAAGCATCGAAGAGAGTGAAAGGGCGTTGTGGCAAATAGTTCGAGGGACAAGGCCATGGTTAAAGTAAAATCGAGCCAAAAGATTTTTACCGACGCGGAAATTGCCAATTTGACTGGGATTTGCGTCGATCATATCCGCAATTTCGCGAAGAGCCGGCACCTGGGCTTCATCGCGCGGGCCGCGGAAGCGGCAGGCAAGCAGGCGGACCAGTGGCTGTTTACGCTATCTGACTTGATGGTTCTGGTGACGCTGTTTCCGCGCTGCACACACTAAGAATTCAACGAGCTTCGTTTGCGATTGGCTCTTTCCGGAACACCGGAAAGAGCTTTTTGCTTTTTGGGACAGTTGTCTGAGCGGTTGCAGTAGTCCGGTGAGCGGCGTATTCTCGACCAAGGGGCAAACCGCTTCTTCCAGCAGGCATCTGACAGCCCAGAAGCAGCCATGAGATTGTCATCTATATTCGCTTTGATCCTACCAATCGCCTCGCTAGGCTTGTTGGGAACTGCTTGGCACAGCCCCGCGGCCGCTGCCTCCTTCACTGAGCAAGATACGACAAGCGCCAAGAAGCCTGCCGAACAGGCGGCTACCTCGACCGGTGCTTCGGCCGGTACTCCGGCCGCGCCTGAAGGCGTTCCGCACGGCAAAAAGCTGGTGCTGAAAGACGGAAGCTTCCAGCTGGTGCGCAACTACGAGAAGAACGGCGAGCGCGTGCGCTATTTCAGCGTGGAACGCGGCGCCTGGGAAGAGATACCGGCTTCGATGGTGGACTGGGACGCCACAAAAAAGGCGGAAGCCGCCGACGAGAAAACGAGTTCAGCGCTGGTAGAGAAGGTCCACATCCAAGAGACAGCGGCGAAGGCTGAAACGCCCGTGGACGTGGACGCCAGTTTGACGGTTGCGCCTGGCGTGTTCTTGCCCGACGGAGAGGGCATGTTCGCGCTGGAGGGCAAGTCGATCAAGCGGATCGAGCAGGCCGGGGCGGGAGTGAAAACGGATAAGAAGACCGTCCTGAAGCAGGTGCTTTCTCCCGTACCGATCGTGCCCAGCAAGCGCAACGTGGAGATTCCAGGCACCAAAGCAACGGTGCGGCTGACGAGCCAGGTGCCGGAGTTTTATCTACGCGAACCACCGCCAGATCCCGAACACGACTCCATGGTTTTGCGGACTGGGAGGCAGGGCGAGTCCGGACCGGAGGTCGCCCTGGTGCGTGCGAAGGTGAAGGGCAACAAGCGATTCCTGGAGTCCATACGGAGCATGTTCGGTCAGGAGCTATCGCAGGACCGCGACGAAATCGTTATCCAGCGCTGGGAGGTGGCTCCGGACATTTACAGGTTTACGCTCAGCGCGCCGTTGCCGCCAGGGGAGTATGCCCTGGCTGAGATTCTGCAGGACGGACTGAACTTGTATGTATGGGACTTCGGCGTCGATGCAACGCCTACGGCCAAGGCGGGACCACACTAGAGCCACTGCTGGGTAACTATAAGCAGCCCCTCCCCCCAGGTTTTCGTAGAAGTGTTCATTCTAAAGACACTTAAAGTCGATTGTTTTTATAGGTTTACGCAAGTGTTCATTCTAAAAGACTTGACGGCCATAATTTGCACTAAAATTGTGCAGATTTCGTAAGTGTTGCAAACAAAAGACTTAGGGCGTAAGAGCAATCTCCAGAAAGCAAAAACGCCAGCAAGATGCTGGCGTTACCCGGACAGGACGCAATGATTTACAGGAGGCAATATATACTAGAAGTAACAGAAAGTCAAGAAAAAAAACCGACGTGAATTCCGAGGCGTTTTGGCGAAGCCCTTCACACCGTGGTCGCAGCGAACTCTAAAAGGCGCAGGCACAAAACCGGCCAGTCCGACACGCAGCCCACAGGTAGCCGTTATTGGCCAGCATTGATATGAAGATTCTCCAGATTTTGTCTTCAAAGCTGGACAACGGACAGTCCACTCACCTGCTGAAAGTGCCTGAGATTTGAAGTGCCAACACTATAGCCAAGTTCGAGTGCGGCAACGCCGATTAGAAGATCAGGAAGAGGGACTCTTAATCCTCGGGCCTGATTCTGCCCGTCGAGCTGGCCAGCGCGAAGAGCCATTGTCGCCGTAACCGGGTAAACGGGCATGGCAGTGAGCAACTCTTCGAGCGTTCTTGCCTTGGCGCTCAGCTGCGATTAAGACGCTAGAGTCGAGGATCAGTCCCATGCAGGCGGGTTAAGGGGTTCGCGAAGACTCGCGACCGCAGCTTCGACGTCTCTGGGGAAGTCGGGATCGATCGTAGCGGCCGAATCTTCAGAGAGCAGGGCGATGCACTCGGAGATGGTGCGCCGGACCGGCTCGACCGGGTGCAAAACGGCGATGGCGCGCTTGTCCCTTTCAATGACAATCTCTGCCCCTGCACGTACTCGTGTTAGGAGCGTGGCGAAGTCGCTCGCCGCTTCCGCTTCCGAGATGTGGATCACATTTTTAACCATGGGTCATTATACACCGCGCAACAAATTAGCTTCGGTGCGCGGCATTTATTCCGCAGCTAGCCGGTCTGAGGCTGCCACCCACTACTCGCCCAGGGGCCTCACGGTGAAGCTGCGTGGCATGGTTAGGCCGATGGGATCGGCAGGTATTTCAGCAGGTCAAGAAAAGGCGGTTCGAGGCCTTGCGTGCGGAGGAGCACGCTAATTTGCGCCACGTGGCGCGACTCGTGGATGATCAGGTTCCACAACAGGCCATCCACGGTGTAGCGCTTCCCTGGCCTGTCGTGGACGCTCACAATGCGTTTCAACTCGCCGCCGGTCAACGTGGGGAGGTACGTGAGGGTGCTCTGCTCTACCACGCGCCAGTAGTCCAGCAGCGTTTCGAGCGCGAAACCGGCAAAAGCAGGGCCGCCCCGCGTGTCCTTAAAGGCGGGAAGGGTCTGCCAGAGCGGCTGTTCGCACAGGATCTCCTCGCGAAGCCAGAAGTCCTCCACGTTGGCTATGTGGAACAGGAGGTCTTTGATGCAGTGCAGCTTCGCACCATTCAGCAAGGGGCGGGATAAGACTTCGTCCGGTACGCTGCCGAGCATGGCCCAGAGGTCGCGGCGGGCGCGTACGAGGTAATCGTAGGCTTCAGCAATGTTCATGCGTCTCTCCCTCAAGGAATCGCCCTGCTAAGATACATTGAATTGGCGCTGCGGGATTCCCGACTATGAAACGGAAAGCGAGGTTACGGAAATTACCCAGCACACAGTGGGACGAGGAAGCGGGAAGACCATCTATCGGTCTTCGACTATCGGTCGCCTGTGCCACCCGCCGTGGCTATTTTGCGAGTTGGTATTCGCCCGCGACGTCGCAGCCCGATGAGGAGCAAGTGTAGGTGCCTTTTCCCTTGAGGCCTTTGAGTTTGCCGGTGCCGCCGGTAATGGCCCAGGTGCCGTCCTGGCCCTCAGGCGTTCCCGTACCTTCATGCGAGACGAAAACCTTATCCCCACTGTCCATTGTTGCTACCTGATAACCGCGGGCTCGAACGGTGTCGCCGCTTACCTCATTCGTTATCGTAATCACGGTTGACACGGATTTGGCGCCCGCGATTTCCATGGGCTTTGTGTAGGTGCACTTGACTTGCAGGAGGGCAAGGCTGTGGTCAGGAAGATCGCCCACGGGAATTACGTGTTGGGTATCGGGTTGGCCACACTGCGTGGTTCCGGAGACTTTGGTTTGCGCTGCGGCTGTGGCTGCAACGAAGCACACTACGGTGGCGGCAATAAAGATTCGATGCATATAGGTTTACCTCCTTGAAATTTTTGGGGGGCCTTCGGGGAATCGCAGGCAGCGTAGTCCCTGGGGCACAGAGGTGTCAAGGCGGAGACAGCGAGGAAGAGGTTGCTCAAGCACTCCTACCCTGCTATCAGCGTCCATGAAGTTGTGACACTACCTATAAAGGTGAACCTTCTATCGGTCCTCGTCCCAAAATCTTTCTAATATCTGGCGCCCAATTGTTTTCTCGCCTTCTTTCAGTTCAGGAAAGGACTCGCAAGTCTCATACGTTTGAGGAACCCGCGGACAAATCTGAAGGCAATCATCGGGCATGCCACGGCGATGCCAAATTCGTCGAAGAAAGCCTGTAATCCTTTCGGGCCACTTTCTCCATTCCGAGTTAGTTCGGGCTGGCATGCTGTTTCCTAATACCGACGCGCACCCGCGTCGAGCTTCCTCTTCATATCATTCGCCGGATGTTCTTTAATGGTACAGGCGGGCTAGTACTGCGTAAGCGGTCTACACTGGCGACCCCGAGTGGATTACTTGGTGTCGGCGAGAGCTACGTAGCCTCCGAGGCCGATCATGCCGAGGCCTGAGGCGACGCGTTGACGGCGGCGGAAGGTGACACTGTTTTTTAACTTGCGCTCGATGGGGATGGCGAGCAGGACGACGACAAGATCAGCGGCGGTGTTCAAGGAAACGGAAAGAGTGCCGAGCGCCACAAATTGGAAAAAGACGTAGCCGCGCTTCGGCGCGATGAATTGCGGGATGAAGGACAGGAAGAAGAGCGCGGTCTTGGGATTGAGAACTTCCGTGAAGACGCCCTGGCGAAATGCGCCTTTCGACGGAGTTGACGGAACGGCGGTCATTTCTACGTTGCGGTTGCGGATCATGCGGATGCCTAACCATACCAAGTAGGCCGCGCCCGCGTATTTCACGGTGTGAAAGGCGACCGCCGAAGCCGCCAGAATAGCGGAGACTCCAACGGCGGCAGCGAAAACGTGAAAGAGGCCTCCCACGAAGGTTCCCACTGAGGAATGAACGCCTTCGCGGCGTCCACCGGCCAAGCTGCGAGCCAGCACATAGAATATGCCCGGGCCGGGCGTGATCGCCAAAATGAAAGCGGCTGTGAGGAAGAGCAGGAAGTGTCGTGTGTCATACATTGCGCGATTTTAATCGCGCGCCGGCTTAGCTGCAAGAGAATGAGTCCGTGAGGGTTGCCACTCGCCCGCTGGAGTTTGCGAACGTCAACATCCGGATCCTCAAAGGCGAGGGGCGGCACGTGACCGAACACGAGTGGATGTACAATGCCGCTGCGAAATAACGGGTATGCGCGATGATGGTGATAAGTGTAATGGAGGGGTATGACGCGAGCCGGTGAGTTGGCAAGAATTCTGATTGCTTTCCTTTTGAGCTCGGCCATGCTGGTGAGCGTTAACGGGATTGCGGCGCAGCAGACTTTTCCCGTTACGTCCACGGTGAATGAATCCTCCATCGCGGGACGGCCCGTGGAGCTGGACAGCCAGGGAAAATTGCTGCCGTGGCCCATGCCGAACAACACGGGATACTCCTACTCTGCCTATTTCCTTTCGCAATGGACGATTGTGTGGGACCAGTACAATCGGCAGCGGCTGCCTTACTACTTCTGCTGCTTCGATTTTGACCGCACGACCTTTGAATTGATGCCAGAGTGGCATTGGGTGAATTCGACGGGCTATTTGCGCGCGATGATGCAGGGCTTTGTGGAGCGGCTTTATCCTTACACGGGTGACCAGCGGACTTTGGAATTCCTTGAGAATTTTGTGGACTACGAATTGGAAAACGGTTTGACGCCGGAAGGTTATGCGTGGGCTCAAGTGCCATACCCTTCGGCGAATCCGGGGAGCCGGCGCTACACGGGATGGAGCGAGCACGGTGAAGATTTCGTGGAGCCGCACGTCGTCGGGGAAGATGGCTACGCATATCTGCGGATCTATGAGATGACGGGAAACACAAAGTATTTGCGCGCGGCAATTCGCTGCGCCGAGGCGCTCGTGAAGAATTTCAAGGCGGGCGACGAGCTGCATTCGCCGTGGCCTTACCGGTGTTTTGCGCGCGATGGCAGCCTGACTGGCGGCAAAGGGATGTTTCCTTACTCGGCGAATGTAGTTGAGCCGATCATGCTGCTGGACGAACTCATCCGGCTGGAGCAGGGCGACACCAATTCTTACAAGAGAGTTCGCGAAGGCGCGTGGGCCTGGCTGATGAAATACCCGATGCAGAATAACGTGTGGGTGGGATATTTCGAGGATGTGCAGGCCAGCATGGGAAACATGAACCAAGTCATTCCGCTGGAATTTGCGCGTTACGTGCTGCTGCATCCGGAGAAGGATGCGGAGTGGCGCGAGCACTCACGAAAGCTGATCGAGTGGGTAAAGACCACGCCGAAGTGGCCGAAGTATATTGTGCATGGCGCGCTGGTGACTACAGAGCAGGGGAATGGCAAGGAATTCTGCTGCAATTTGCCCAATCAGTGCTGCGACAGCCATAGCGCGAGGCTGGCCGCGGTGGAGGCGCTGTACTACGCAAAGACAGGGGATGTCGCGTATAAGGAAGCGGCGTACCGGACCTACAATTGGGTTACGTATTTTCAGGGGCTTTCCGCGGCGGCGCACGCTCCCTACAGCACGCAGTGGTGGTTCACCGATGAATTTGCCGATGGGCCGCGCAGAATGATGGATGCGTTTTGGGCGGTGCCAGAGTGGGCTCCGGCGGATGAATCGCACTTGTTGGGCTCGCTCTCCGCGGTTACAAAGATCGCTTACGGCGCAGGCGCAGTGACTTATTCAACCTTCGATGCGGAATCCACAGATGTATTGCGTTTGGATTTTGTTCCGGAGTTCGTGACGGCCGGCGGAAAAAGCATCAGCCGGCGCAAGGATCTGGAACAGGAGGGGTACACGTTCGACGACGCAACGCACGCGCTTTCCATCCGCCACACAAGTTCGAGAGACGTGGACATTCAAGGGAAGAGCGATCGCGTCCCGCCTTCCTATATTACGTTCGACGATCCGCATCTTCCCGCAGGGACGCCTTTGGTGGGCCAGTATCCTTCGGGCGTGATTGATTGGGGCAAGGACGAATGGCAGATTGGCACGCCCTTCGGAAAGTTCGGGACGTTTACGCTGGCCCTGGCCGATCCAAAAGCGCAGCACGCGGAATTTCAGTTCTACACGCCGCACATTTTTGCAGGCGTGGATGTCTACAACGATGGAGACAGCGATGCAACGGTCACCATTCGCTCGCCCGAAATCCGCGAAATGTCCTTTACCATCAAGCCCAAGGAGCTTCGCCGTTTGAGAACCGGTTGGCGCGACGTAAGCTCGAGGGTATCCTTCGACTTCGCAAACGCGCAGGGGCTGCGGTTTGACAACCTGGCGTATCTTCATCCTTGAGTTCGCGAACGGCACACTTGCCACAATTTTGAAGAATCGAAGGAATTATCCATTCGCGACACATCGAGCAAGGTCTCGTGTCGACTGGCGGCCACTGTTTAGACTAGGATAGCGTGCCGCCGGGGGAAGGTTCGCATATGGAAGAACAACTTAGCCTGGAATTTCTGCGCGTGGTGGAAAATGGCGCGGTGGCGGCTGCCCGCACGATGGGATTCGGCGACCGACACAAGGCCGACGAAGTGGCCGTGGAAGCGATGCGCAAGACGATGGATGCCGTGCAGATGGATGGCACGATCGTCATAGGCGAGGGGGAACGCGACGAAGCGCCCATGCTGTACATCGGCGAGAAAGTGGGGTTGGCGACGCATGCGCCTAAGGCGCTTTTTCCGGAAGTGGATATTGCAGTCGATCCGCTGGAGGGCACGAACCTTTGCGCGACCGGCGCGGGTAACTCGATCGCAGTGCTGGCTGCCAGCGAGCGCGGCGGACTGCTGCACGCCCCCGATTTGTACATGGAAAAGATTGTGGTGGGACCGTCGTGCAGAGGAGCGGTGGATTTGGATGCGCCCGTTACGGACAATTTGAAGTCGATCGCCAAGAGGCTGGACCGCGACGTGGAAGATCTTGTGGTGATCGTGCTGGATAGGCCGCGGCATGAAAAGTTGATCGAAGAGATTCGCAGGGCGGGGGCGCGGATACGATTGATCGGCGATGGCGATCTATCCGCGGGCATTTCTGCGGCGGTGGTCGGCACGGGAGTGCATGCGGTGATGGGCATCGGCGGCGCACCGGAGGGCGTGCTGACGGCGGCGGCTTTGCGCTGTTTGAACGGGCAGATTCTGGCGAGGCTGGTGATCGGCAAACCGGAAGATCAGATACGGCTGGAAAAGATGGGCGTGAAAGATCCCAAGAGAATTTACGACACGGAAGATCTGGCGCCGGGGAAGAAAATGATTTTTGCGTGTACCGGCGTGACGGACGGAAACCTATTGAAGGGTGTGCGATTTTTTGGGGAAGGCGTGCGAACTTCATCGATGATTCTCACTTTGGATGACCGGCAGGTGCGCTTTGTGGATTCGGTGCATCTCGACAAGCGGCCGGATGTCAAGGTGCGGTTCAACTGAAAAATGGAACGGGGACATTCCTGGCTCCAAGATTTGCAGAGAGTTGCGGAGTAACTGGCAGATTGCATTTTGCCGCGCGCGCCCCTCAATCCGTGAGCCAGCCGACCTAGCTGGCAGCCCCACACAACTCCCCTAGCTGCCGAGGCCTTCCAACTTCAACTTCCTAATCGGCGACACTTCGTCCTTGAATGAAGCCGGTATCACAAGACCGATCAGAGCTGCCGCGCCATGATTCAACTCGCAGCCACAGCGCTCGCGGTCCGATGAGAGTCAACAGGCCGTGGATTGGAAGTTTGGTTTATTTGGGCGTGATGTTCGCTGGGGCGGCGATGACTTCTTGAAGCAGGGCGACGACGTCGGAAATACGGAATGGTTTCTGTAAGTGGCGAGGGTCGTTGGGACCTGCTGACTCTTCCGAGGAATCGACCAGCGCTCCCGACATGTAGATCAGAGCGGGTTTGCGCGCTCTGGCGGCAGCGACGAGGCGCTCAGCGGCTAACTTGCCGCTGACATGGTTGCCATCTTCCGAGAGATTCAAATCGCAAAGGATGACGTCATGCGAGTGCTTGGCGACGAAGGCTAGTGCCTCTTCCAAGGTGCCGGCGCAGTCCACTTGCAAGTCGCGAGCGGTAAGGCCTTCAAAGAGCAGGCTGCGGATGCTCTCTTCATCGTCCAACACAAGAATGGAACGACCTCTTAGCAGGTCCAGAGTGGGCACTGGCGCCGTTCCGGCTCTTGTGCCTGAGGGATCGGGGGAAGACGAGTGGCTCATCTCCATGTTGACAGCGGCGGGCAGATACACGGTGAAAGCAGAGCCGCCTGCGGGAAGAGCTTCGGCTTCAATCGTGCCGCCGTGCTCGCGAACGATGGACAGGCAGATGCTGAGGCCGAGGCCGGTGCCGCCGCCAGGACGCTTGGTGGTGTAAAAGGGATCGAAAAGGCGCGGGACGGAATCGGGGCGAATGCCAACGCCATCATCCTGGAACGTGACGGAAATCCGGGAACCGACACGAGCAAAGCGGATTTGGATGCGGCCCGATTCACGAACTTCCCGGATGGCCTGCTCGGCGTTAGTGACCAGATTAAGAAAGACTTGAATGAGTTGGTTGGCATCGGCAATGACCCCGGGAAAATCGGGCTGAGGATGGAAATCCACCTCGACGTTATTTCTGCGGAGCGAGTGTTCATGCAACTGGATGGTGCGGTCAATAATGCTGTTGAGATCGACGGGTTTTTTCTGCGGCGAGGCAGGGCGAGAGAATTCGAGAAGATTCTGGACGATGCGCGCAGCGCGGCGGGCCTGGCGATGAGTTATTTCGAGCTGGCGCTTGGTGGCGGCCGCGTCAGTTTGGCCCTCGCGTAGCAATTCCGTTACGCCGAGGATGGCGGTTAGGGGATTGTTCAGCTCGTGGGCCACACCGGCGAGCATCTGGCCCATGGCGGCTAGCTTTTCCGCTTGGATAAGCTGCTCTTCGAGGCGCTTGAGTTCGGTGACGTCGCGGCCGGAGAGGACCACGCCTTCGATTTTTCCGGTTTCATCGGCGAGGGGGCTGAAATTGAAACGGATGCGGCGCCATTCGCCCAGCTTGTGGCGCACGCGAATTTCGAGAGAGGCGAATGTCTGGCGTCCCTCAAGAATGTCGGCGAAGAGCGAGAGCAGGAGGGGAAGATCTTCGGCATGAGTGCGGCCGCCGAGCTCCATATTTGCGGTTTCGGCGAGCTCATAGCCGAGAACTTCCGTGCAGCGCGGGCTGACGAAAGTGTAATGCGAAGTGGAATCGACGACGAGGATCAGGTCGGGGAAGTTGTCCACGAGGCGGCGGGCGAATTCCTGTTCCTTGTGGAGCTGGCGCTCCATTTGGCGGCGGGCGGTGACGTCCAAGATGGAGCCCTGATAGCGAATGACGCGGCCGGAGGTGTCGCGGACGGCACTGGCGGTGTTGAGACAAACGATGGGTGTGCCATCCTTGCGCAGCAGATTGATTTCACGGCCCTGAGGAGAGGGCTGGCGCTCGACTTCTTCGATAAGAGACTTTCGCTCGGCGCGATCGATGAGAATGTCCGGGACGCGCTTGGAGAGCAGGTCCTGCTTGGAGTCGTAGCCGAGGATGCGGACGAGAGCGGGATTGGCGTCGACGATGGCGCCGTCAGAAGTGGCGATGTAGATGCCTTCCTGGAGAGTCTCGAAGAGTTCGGTGAAGCGAGCTTCATTTTTGCGGAGGGCGGTGATGTCGCGGCCGAGAACGGTGAGGCCGTGGACTTCATTGTCGCGAGTCATGGCGTGCGCGACGCAATCGTAGTAGCAGACGGAATTCTGCTTCTTGAGGCGAACCTGGATGATTCCAGACCAATGGCGGCGCTCGAGAAAGCGCGGCATGGCGCGGCGGACCAGTTCGGCGCCTTCCCCTCCGCCTTCTTCGAGGAAATCCGTGACGGGGCGGCCGATGATTTGCTGATAGTTGGCGCCGACGAGATCCGCAAAGCTGCGATTGACCGCACGAATTTCGCCGTCCAGCGAAAGAGCGATGAGGATATCGTCAAAGGAATCGATGAGGTCGCGATAGCCCTGCTGGGAACGGGAGATGACGGAGAAAAGCTGATCCATTTGCTTTTCACTCGGAGGCGCGGCATCCCGATGCTCAAGGCCATGGACAAGACCGCGCAGCTCGGAGATTTCACGATTGCGTTTCCAGGCGTAGGCGATGAAGACACCCACAACGAAAAACAGAAGCGGCAGAAGAGGCTCGTAGCGAAGCGCAAGAGACTTGATGGTGCTCCAGGAGACGATGGCAAAGCCGATCGATAGTACGACAAGAAGGAAAAAAGCCAGGCGCCAGAGCTCTCGCTGGCGTTTTTCGAATTGATCCAGACGCGAGGAGACCGTGGGGCGGTTTGCAGTGCCCGCAGGAGATTCCTTTACCGAATTAGAGAGAGACTCGTCGTGTCTTGGCATGAGAATGTGGGAGGCGCCTGACGAACCGGGTCAGAAAGCCATCCAAAGACGCTCAATTCATTGTAGAAACCGCGCGCGAACTCGGCAATGAGACGTGGCGCGCGAAGTGCTTGAACGGTACAGGTTACGAACCGGCTAAAAACAAAGCGTCCCGGGGTGAACCGGGACGCTTTGGAGGTTTAACGGCGTTGACAGCGGGAAAACCCGCTGTTGAAACCGGTTTAGCCTTCGGTGGCGGCGTCCGCTTCGGTGTCCTTTTGGAGGAAGTCGAGCGCCGCGGCTTCTTCGGCGGTGAGCTCGGCGGCTTCCGGAATTTCCTCGATGGGCGCGGGAGCGGGCATTTCCGTCAGCAACTGAATGCTGCGGTAGTGCTCGAGGCCCGTGCCAGCGGGAATGAGGCGGCCCATGATGACGTTTTCCTTGAGGCCGCGGAGGTAGTCCACCTTGCCGGCGACTGCCGCTTCGGTGAGCACGCGCGTGGTCTCCTGGAAGCTCGCGGCCGAGATGAACGAGTCGGTCGAGAGCGACGCCTTGGTGATGCCGAGGAGCAGCGGACGCCCAGTTGCGGGACGGCCACCGTCGGCGATGACGCGGTCGTTTTCCTCGCGGAAGCGGAACTTGTCCACCTGCTCTTCGAGGAGGAACTGGGTGTCACCCACATCTTCGACTTTGACCCAGCGCATCATCTGGCGCGAGATGGTCTCGATGTGCTTGTCGTTGATGTTGACGCCCTGGAGGCGGTAGACCTCTTGAATGGCGTTGACCAAATAGGCTTGCGTGAACTTCTCGCCGAGGACGGCGAGCAAGTCGTGCAAGTTGAGCGGCCCGTCAATGAGTGCTTCGCCTGCCTTGACGTGATCGCCTTCCTGAACGTTGATGTGCACGCCGCGCGGGATGGAATATTCCTTGGTGGTCTTGCCGTCTTCGCTTTCGACGTAGACCTTGCGCATGCCCTTGGCGATATCGCCGTAACGAACCACGCCATCGACTTCGCTGATGACGGCGGGATCCTTGGGCTTGCGGGTTTCGAAGAGTTCGACGACGCGCGGGAGACCACCGGTGATGTCCTTGGTCTTGGTGGTTTCACGCGGGATTTTCGCGAGCACGTCTCCGGCCTGGACTTCGTCGCCGTCCTTAACCATCAAGTGAGCACGCGAAGGCATGAGGTACTTTTTGCGGACCTTGCCCGAAGAGTCGCGAACAAGAATCGCGGGCTGATGTTTTTCGTCGCCGGGGGGCAGAGTGACAACGTCCTGCGAGAGGCCGGTCACTTCGTCCACTTGCTCTTCGATGGTGACGCCCGTCTTCAGGTCGTCAAACCGGATGGAGCCGGCGGTTTCCGTGAGGATCGAGAAGGTGAACGGATCCCATTCGGCAAGAATCTGGCCGTGGGTGACGTGTTCGCCGTCGACCACGCGGAGACGCGCGCCGTAAACGACGTGGTAGCGCTCCTTCTCGCGGTCTTTCTCGTCGACGATGGCGATCAAGCCCGAGCGGTTCATGGCGATGGAAGTGCCGCCGCGGCCCTCGACGAACTTGAGGTCGACGAATTTGACGACGCCGTTGTTGCGCGCTTCGAGAGTGGAGCGCTCGGAAACGCGGGTGGCGGTTCCGCCGATGTGGAACGTACGCATGGTCAGCTGCGTGCCGGGTTCGCCGATGGATTGCGCGGCGATGACGCCGACAGCTTCGCCAAGCTCAACCATGCGCCCGGAGGCGAGATTGCGGCCATAGCAAAGAGCGCAAACTCCGCGGCGGGATTCGCAAGTGAGCACGGAGCGGATGCGGACGCGCTCGATACCGGCAGCCTGCACCTGGTTGGCGAGGTCTTCGGTGATTTCCTGGTTGACATCGACGATGATCGAGCCCTCGAAATCCTTGATCTTGTCGAGAGAGACGCGGCCGACGATGCGGTCACGCAGCGGCTCGACTTCGACGCCGGCTTCGATGATGGGTTCGACGAAGATGCCGTCGGTGGTGCCGCAGTCGCGCTCGTTGATGATGACGTCTTGAGCCACGTCGACGAGGCGGCGGGTGAGGTAGCCGGAATCGGCGGTCTTGAGAGCCGTATCGGCCAAGCCTTTGCGCGCGCCGTGCGTCGAGATGAAGTACTGCAGCACGGTGAGGCCTTCGCGGAAGTTGGACGTGATTGGCGTTTCGATGACTTCGCCGCTGGGCTTGGCCATCAAACCGCGCATGCCGGAAAGCTGGCGGATCTGCTGTTTCGAACCGCGGGCTCCGGAGTCCGCCATGACGTAGACGGGGTTGATGTTGCCCTCTTTGTCCTGATTCTCGAGAGCTTTGAACATTTCGTCGGCGACTTTTTCGGTGACGTCACCCCAGATGGCGATGACTTTGTTATAGCGCTCGCCGTTGGTGATGGCGCCGTCGAGGTATTGCTGCTGGACCTTGACGACTTCCTTTTCGGCATTTTCGACCAGCTTGTACTTGTCGCTGGGGATGAGCATGTCGTCGATGCCGATGGAGATGCCGGACTTCGTGGCGTACGTGAAGCCGAGCTCCTTGAGGTGATCGAGCAGGACGACGGTGTCCGCCAAGCCGTAGCGCAAGTAGGCGTAATAGACGAGCTGCTGAACGCCCTTCTTTTTGAGAAGACCGTTCACGTAAGGGAATTTGGCCGGCAAGTGCGAATTGAAAATGACGCGGCCGACGGTGGTCTGAATGAACTGGCGCTCCATCTTGACGGGCTCAGTGTGGGGCACGTCCTGATCGTCGTAGGCGGTGGTGAGGTCAATCACTTCGCCGCTGTAACGGAGGCGGATCGGAGTGAGCAGCTCGACTTCACCGGCTTCGAGCGCGAGGACGACTTCATCGGATTGACCGAAGACGCGGCCTTCGCCCTTGGCGCCGGGCTTGGACTTGGTCAGGTAATAGATGCCGAGGACCATGTCCTGCGACGGAACGGCAAGAGGCAGACCGTGCGCGGGCGACAGAATGTTGCGCGAGCTGAGCATGAGCACGGAGGCTTCGACCTGGGATTCCGGCGAAAGCGGGATGTGCACGGCCATCTGGTCGCCGTCAAAGTCTGCGTTGAACGCGGTGCAGACGAGCGGGTGAATGCGGATGGCTTTGCCTTCGACGAGAACCGGTTCGAACGCCTGAATGCCGAGGCGGTGAAGCGTCGGAGCGCGGTTGAGAAGGACAGGATGCTCGCGGATGACGTCCTCGAGAATGTCCCAAACGACCGGCTCTTGCTGCTCGACCATTTCCTTGGCTTGCTTAATGGTGGTGCAGTGCCCCTGCGCTTCGAGCTTGTGATAGATGAAGGGCTTGAAGAGCTCGAGCGCCATTTTCTTGGGCAGACCGCACTGGTTGAGTTTCAGTTCCGGACCGACGACGATGACGGAGCGGCCGGAATAGTCGACCCGCTTGCCGAGCAGGTTCTGGCGGAAGCGGCCCTGCTTGCCCTTGAGCGTGTCGCTGAGGGACTTGAGCGGGCGGTTGTTGGTGCCACGGAGAACGCGGCCGCGGCGGCCGTTGTCGAAGAGCGCGTCGACGGCTTCCTGTAGCATGCGCTTTTCGTTGCGGACGATGACGTCGGGCGCGCGAAGCTCCATGAGCTTTTTAAGGCGGTTGTTGCGGTTGATGACGCGGCGATAGAGATCGTTGAGATCGGATGTGGCAAAGCGGCCGCCGTCGAGAGGCACAAGCGGGCGCAGCTCCGGCGGAAGAACCGGAATCACATCGAGAATCATCCATTCGGGCTTGTTGCCGCTCTTGCGGAAGGCTTCGAGCACTTTCAGGCGCTTGGCGAACTTGATGCGCTTCTGAAGAGAAGGATCGGCCTTCATCTTCTCGCGGAGTTCTTCGGAGAGCTTGTCCACTTCGACGCGGCGGAGAAGTTCCTTGATGGCTTCGGCGCCCATCTTGGCGGTGAACTGGCCGGGATATTCCTTCTGGAGTTCGCGGTACTTGTCTTCCAGAAGAACTTCGCGCTCGCGAAGAACGGCGACTTCGCCGGCATCGACGACTACGAACGCTTCGAAGTACAGAATGCGCTCGAGATCGCGCATGGAAATGTCCAGCAAATAGCCGATGCGGCTGGGCAGGCCCTTGAAAAACCAGACATGCGAACAGGGCGAAGCCAGCTCGATGTGCCCGAGGCGCTCGCGCCGGACTTTGCTGAGCGTGACTTCGACGCCGCACTTATCGCAGATAACGCCGCGATGCTTCATGCGCTTGTACTTGCCGCACAGGCATTCCCAATCGGTGACGGGGCCAAAAATCTTGGCGCAGAAAAGGCCGTCGCGCTCGGGTTTAAAGGTGCGATAGTTGATGGTCTCCGGCTTGGTGACTTCACCGTGAGACCACGAACGGATTTTTTCAGGACTCGCCAAGCTGATTCGAATCGAATCGAAATCGGCGATCAGACTGGCGCGATCATAAGGGCTGCTGCGATACAAGGTTGTTTCCTCCCTCCCCGGCTTTCACCAGGGACGCGATCCCGTGTTTTGCACTGGACCGGCTGAGAACCCAAAAACCAAAACCTACCTACTTGCGAAACATCGCCGGTTGCGGGCGGGGCAAGCCCCGCCCCTACAGACCGGGTTGGTGCTAATCGGCTGCTTTCTCCGTTGGCGGTTTTTGACGCTTCATTAATTCGACATCCAAGCAGAGCGATTGAAGCTCGCGGACCAGGACGTTGAACGACTCGGGCACGCCGGGTTCGATACCGGGCTCGCCCTTGACGATGGCCTCGTAGATTTTCGCGCGGCCATAGACGTCGTCGGACTTTGCCGTGAGCAACTCCTGCAGGATGTGCGCGGCACCGTACGCCTCGAGCGCCCAGACTTCCATTTCGCCGAAGCGCTGTCCGCCGAACTGCGCCTTGCCACCGAGCGGCTGCTGGGTGATGAGCGAGTACGGACCGATGGAGCGCGCGTGAATCTTGTCGTCGACGAGATGCGAGAGTTTGAGCATGTAAATGTAGCCGACCGTGACGGGCTGATCGAACTGGTCGCCAGACATGCCGTCGAAGAGATTGATCTTGCCGGCGTGCGGCAAGCCAGCGACTTCGAGCAAGTGGCGGATTTCCGGTTCGCGAGCGCCGTCGAATACCGGCGTTGCGAAGGGAATGCCGTCCTTGAAGCCTTCGGCGTAGTCGAGCAACTCGTCGTCGCTCAGCTTCGACAGCGTCTTCCAAACGGTCGTCTCGGTGAAGACTTCGCGGAACCAGCGGCGCAAAGCCTCGGCCTTGACTTCCTTGCTCAGCAAACGCTTGAGGCTGTTGCCGAGTTCCTTGGAGGCCCAGCCCAAGTGCGTCTCGAGAACCTGTCCGACGTTCATACGCGAAGGAACGCCGAGAGGATTGAGAACGATCTCGACCGGCGTGCCATCGGGAAGGTACGGCATGTCTTCCTGCGGCACGATGCGGGCGATGACGCCCTTGTTGCCGTGGCGTCCGGCCATTTTGTCGCCGATGGAGAGCTTGCGCTTCATGGCGATATAGACCTTGACCAGCTTGATGACGCCGGGAGGCAGTTCGTCACCCTTTTTGAGCTTTTCCTTGCGCTCCTCGGTGATCTTGCGGAGCACGTCGATCTGGCGCGAGGTCATCTCCTCGATTTCTTCGATTTTCTCGATGAGGAGAGGATCCTTCTCGTTGAGCTTGAGGCGCTTGAGGTTGCGCGTGGAGATCTTTTCGATCAGCTCGCGCGTCAGCTCCGTGCCCTTGGTCAACAGGCGCTTGTTGGTCTTTTCGTCGTGCAAGTCGGCCTGGAGAATTTTACCGCCGAGCAAATCCGAAAGGCGCTTGAGGCGCTCGTCCGTGAGGATGCGGATTTCGTCGGCGAGGTTCTTCTCCAGCTTGAAGACTTGCGTGGCTTCGATAGCCTTGTGGCGCTCATCTTTTTCTCCGCCCTTGCGGGTGAAGATCTTGACGTCCACGATGGTGCCCTCGATGCCTGGCGGGCAATAGAGCGAGGCGTCGCGAACGTCGCCGGCTTTTTCGCCGAAGATGGCGCGCAGCAGTTTTTCTTCCGGCGTAAGGGTGGTTTCGCCCTTGGGCGTTACCTTGCCGACCAGAATGTCGCCTGGCTTGATGACCGCGCCGATGCGAATGACGCCGCTTTCATCCAGGTTGCGAAGGAAAGACTCGCTGATGTTGGGAATGTCGCGAGTAACTTCCTCGGGACCGAGCTTGGTGTCGCGCGCTTCGATTTCGTATTCCTCGATGTGAATCGAAGTGTAGTAGTCGTCCTTCACCAGCTTTTCGCTGACGAGGATGGCGTCTTCGAAGTTGTAACCGCGCCAGGGCAGGAAAGCCACCAGGACGTTGCGGCCGAGAGCGAGTTCGCCGCGTTCGGTGCAAGGACCGTCGGCAAGAACCTGGCCCTTCTTCACACGATCACCGACGCGAACGAACGGCTTCTGGCTGATGCAGGTGTTCTGGTTCGAACGCTTGAACTTGATGAGCTGATAGATGTCCGCGCCCACTTCGCGGCTGAGCACGCCGGAGTGATCGGATTCGACGCGTACGATGATGCGCTCCGAATCGACCTGATCGACAATGCCCTCGCGCTTGCAAAGCACGACCGCGCCGGAATCTCGCGCAGTGACACGCTCCATGCCGGTGCCGACGAGCGGCGCTTCCCCGCGGATGAGCGGCACAGCCTGACGCTGCATGTTGGAACCCATGAGCGCGCGGTTGGCGTCATCGTTCTCGAGGAACGGAATCAAGCTGGCGGCTACGGAGACGAGCTGCTTCGGCGAAACGTCGACGTAATCGACTTCGTCGCGGCTCTTGAGCACGAAGTTGCCGGCCTGGCGGCAGTTGACCAGTTCGGTGGTGATCTTCAAGCGTTCATCGAGCGAAACGTTGGCCTGCGCCACGACGTACTTGTCTTCTTCCCAGGCGGACAGGTAGAAGCAGTACGGCTCGTAAACGACTTTGCGGCGCTTGAGCTCTTCGTTGAGCTCTTCGACTTTGTCCTTCTCGACGATTTCGCCGGCTTTGAATTCGCTGTCGCCGGCGTTGACGATCTGGACGTAGTCGATGATGCGCCCGCCTTTTACGCGGCGATATGGCGACTCGATGAAGCCGTAGTCGTTGATACGCGCAAAACAGGACAGCGAGCTGATCAGGCCGATGTTCGGACCTTCCGGCGTTTCAATCGGGCAAATACGGCCGTAGTGCGTGGGGTGAACGTCGCGCACTTCGAAGCCCGCGCGTTCGCGAGAGAGACCGCCGGGTCCAAGAGCCGAAAGACGGCGCTTGTGCGTGATTTCGCTGAGCGGGTTGGTCTGGTCCATGAACTGGCTGAGCTGCGATGATCCGAAGAATTCGCGGATCGCCGCCATAACCGGCTTGGCGTTGACCAGGTCGTGCGGCATGGCCGTGGACATTTCCTGGTACACGCTCATCTTTTCCTTGATGGCGCGTTCCATACGGACGAGGCCGATGCGGAACTGGTTTTCGAGAAGCTCGCCGACCGCGCGGACGCGGCGGTTGCCAAGATGGTCGATGTCGTCGACGACGCCGATATTCTTACGCAGCTTGAAGAGATACTTGATCGCCGAAACGAAATCCGGCGTATCGAGCGTGCGGTTATCCAACGGAGTGTCTAGACCCATCTTGATGTTGAACTTGAGGCGGCCGACGCGGCTGAAATCGTACTTGCGCGGATCGAAGAACATACCGCGGAAGAGATTGGTGGCCGTTTCGAGCGTCGGAGGATCGCCGGGACGCAGTTTGCGGTAGATTTCGATCAGCGCTTCTTTCGAAGAGCGGATGGCGTCCTTATCGAGCGTGCGCGAGAGCACCAGGCCGATGTCGTCGCGCTCCGGGAAGAAGACGTCGACTTCGGTGATGCCGCCCTCGGCAAAAGCCTGCCAGAGTTCGGGCGTCAAAGGCTTGTTGGCTTCGAGCAGCACTTCACCTGTTTGACGATTGACTACGTCGGCGACGCTGTAGGCGCCTTCGAGGTCCACCAAAGCCGCACGGACCTGCGAGATCTTGGCCTTGATCAGTTCCTTGAACAGATTTTCGGTGATGCGCTTGTGCGCGCCGACAATCACTTCCTCGGAGCGCGGGTTGCGGATTTCGTGGGCCAGCTTGCGGTCCACGATACCCGGCGAAACGTTCCAGAAAAGATCCTTGTCGCGGAGCGAGATGCGCTCGACTTGATAGAACGTGCGCAGGATTTCTTCGTTGGACTTCATTCCCAGCGCGCGCAGGAAGATCGAGCCGAGGAATTTGCGCTTGCGGTCTATGCGCACGTAAAGAATGTTCTTGGTGTCGTATTCGAATTCGACCCACGACCCACGGTAAGGAATGATCTTGCCGAGGAAATAGGTGCGGTTGTTGGCGCTTTCAAAAAAGACGCCCGGAGAGCGGTGCAACTGGCTGACGATGACGCGCTCCGTGCCGTTGATGATGAACGTGCCGTTCTCGGTCATCAGAGGAATATCGCCGTAGAAAACTTCCTGCTCCTTGATGTCGCGAATGGTCTTCGCGCCGGTGTCGGGATCCTTGTCGTAAATGGTCAGACGGATGGTGACTTTCAGCGGCGCGGAATACGTCATGCCGCGCTCCTGGCACTCGTTCACGTCATATTTCAACTGCATGGCTACCGGGTCGCCGCACTTGTTGCAGAAGGTCGGCGTGTTTTTGTTGAACGTGCCGCACTTGTGGCAGATAACGTCGCCGGTTTGATACGGATTGGTGACAACGGACGCGCCGCAATTGCGGCAAGTGGCGCGCAGGTGGTGCAGGCCCTTCAAGTTGCCGCACTTGCACTCCCAGTTGCCGATCGAGTAATCCACGAACTCGAGCTGCGACATTTCGCGGAAATCCTTGATCGGAAACACCGACGTGAACACGGACTGCAGTCCACCGTCATCGCGCTCGCTCGGCAGGAGGTCCATCTGCAAGAAGCGCTGATAGGACTTCATCTGGACTTCGATCAGGTTTGGAATCTGAATCGAACCCTGAATTTTCGCGAAATCGAGACGCTCGCGTTCCCTGACATGCTGGTGACTGTTTGACATTGCTTGGTCTACCTCTTCCCTTTCGGGCTCAACCCATTCGGGCAACTTGCGGAAATGCCGGAGAGCTGCATGCAGCGTGAGTGGCGCGCTTCCTGCCCGAAGTTAGCGCGCACACCGCTGCATTGGGTCCAAAAAGGACCAGTGGAGTTGTGAAATAACCAGCCTCGACTTGCGTACGTGAGTTCCTTTGGCGCGACGGATCACGCTTGTTCCAGCCGGTAAAATGGCCGATGCAAGCAGCCGCGCCCCCTCTCGAAGCCCGTGCAACAAATAACTACTTGATTTCGACTTTGGCGCCCGCGTCTTCGAACTTCTTCTTGATGGTCGCGGCTTCTTCCTTGTTGACGCCTTCCTTGACGGTCTTGGGAGCGCCGTCGACGAGGTCCTTGGCTTCTTTCAAGCCGAGGCTCGTGACTTCGCGAACCGCCTTGATAACGTTGATTTTGTTGCCGCCGACATCGGTGAGGACGACCGCAAATTCGGTCTTCTCTTCCGCCGGTGCCGCGCCGCCTGCCGCTCCACCGCCGCCGCCCGCCACGACCGTAGCCGCAGCCGCGGAGACGCCGAAGGTTTCTTCCATCTTTTTCACGAGGTCAGACGCTTCGAGTAGCGTCAGCCCCTTGATTTCTTCCAGGATCGTATCCACTTTCGACATGACTTTTGCTTCTCCTCTCAAAATTAAAAGTAAACTTACTGGGCCGCTTCAGGGCTTGGTGCAGGTACAGGAGCCGGTTCGGAACTGCTAGCCCCGCCGGACCCAAACTTGTTGGCTTTGATCGCTTCGTTGACGGTGACCGCGAGGTTGCGCGGCAAGCCGTTCAGCGCCATGGCGATGCGCTGCGCCGGAGCGTTCAGCAAGAACATAATCTTGCTGAGCAACTCTTCCTTCGAAGGGAGATTCGCAAGCTGCTGAATCTCGGCGATGGAGATGACGCGGCCTTCGACGAGTCCGGACTTGAATTTAAACGCCGGAACTTCCTTGGCCACTTTGGTGAGCGCTTTGGCGAGCGCGACGGCATCGGTCTGCGTAAAGGCGATGGAGTTTGTGCCGCTCAGGTTCTTGAGCAGGTTTTCCGCTGGGGTGCCGGCTCCGGCGCGCTCCGCGAGCGTGTTTTTCACGACCTGGTATTTGCCGCCAGCGGCCTGTACGGCGCGGCGGAGCTTGGTGTCGGCTTCGACGGTGATGCCCTGGAAGGTCGTGAGAATCACGGTCGAGACCTTGGCCAGTTCCAGCTTCAGTTTGTCGAGGTCTTGCTGTTTTTCGCTGCGCTTTTTCATGATCCCGTTTCCTTAAATTTTTCGCTTAGGCTGCTGCGGCCAGTGTTTCCGATTCGACGAGGTCGATCGGAATGCCCGGGCCCATCGTCGAGGTCAGCGTGATTTTCTGCACGTATTTGCCCTTGGCTGCGGCCGGTTTCGCCTTGATGACAGCGCCGATTACTGCGTGAGCGTTCTCCGCTATATGCGCGGCGTCAAACTGAATTTTGCCGATGGCGCAATGGACGATTCCGGCTTTATCGACGCGAAACTCGACTTTACCGGCTTTGGTCTCTTTGATTGCTTTCGCAACGTCGAACGTGACCGTGCCGGTTTTCGGATTCGGCATCAAACCGCGAGGGCCGAGTACCTTACCCAGCTTACCGGCGGACTTCATCATGTCCGGCGTGGCAATCACGGCGTCATAGTCCGTCCAGCCGCCCATGATTTTCGTAACCATGTCGTCTCCGCCGACAAAGTCCGCGCCGGCTTCTGTCGCTTCACGAACTTTATCGCCGCTCGCGATAACCAAAACGCGGACGGACTTGCCAAGGCCATGCGGAAGAACCACGGTGCCGCGAACGACCTGATCGGAATGCTTGGGATCGACTCCCAGATTGATAGCCAGCTCGACCGTTTCGTTGAACTTCGTGTGATGCGTCTTCTTAATCAGCTCGCTTGCTTCCGCGAGCTTGTACGGGCGCGCTTCGACCTTTTTTCGCGCATTCTCTACGTGTTTGCCTGCTAACTTTGTCATCGCTCTTACCTCTTCGACCTCGTAGCGCCTTAACTTCTAGGCTTCCACGACTTCCAGACCCATGTTGCGCGCCGTACCCATCACAGTGCGCACGGCGGAGTCCAGATTGGTGGTGTTGAGATCGACAAGCTTGATCTTCGCAATTTCTTGAACTTGCTTTTTCGTCACTTTGCCGACTTTGTTGCGATTCGGCTCGGCTGAGCCCTTGACGATTCCCGCCGCGCGAAGAAGCAGAATCGAAGCCGGCGGAGTTTTCAGAATGAATGTGAACGTGCGGTCCGTGTAAACCGTCACGAGCACGGGGAAAATCATTCCGTCCGGTTCCTTCGCCGTCTTGGCGTTGAACTGTTTGCAAAAATCCATAATGTTCAAGCCGTGCGGACCGAGCGCCGTGCCTACCGGCGGCGCCGGAGTCGCTTTGCCCGCGGGCAACTGCAATTTGATGGTTGTCTGTACTTTCTTAGCCATGTCCCTGCCTCAATCTCTTTTTACGTGCTCTGCTACGGCGTCGCCGCTTAGCCCAGCTTTTCGACGCTTGCGAAATCCAGCTCCACCGGCGTCGAACGGCCAAAAATCGTGACGGAAACCTTCAGCCGGCTGTGATCGTTGTCAATTTCTTCGACCGTGCCGTTAAAATTCGCGAACGGGCCGTCCACGATGCGCACCTGCTCGTTCCGTTCGAAGACCACTTTCGGCTTCGGACGGTCCGTTGGAACGTGGACGCGGTTGATGATGGCGTCGACTTCCGTGTCCGACAGCGGCGACGGCGCGGTCGCCGAGCCTACAAAGCCGGTGACGCGCGGCGTCGAGCGCACGATGTGCCAGGTGTTTTCGTCGAGGTCCATCTCGACCAGCACATAACCCGGATAAGTCATCCGCGACGAAACTACCTTTTTCCCGCCGCGCACTTCGACGACGTCTTCCATGGGAATCAGCACGCGGCCGATCTTGTCCTGCAAACTGAATGCGGACACACGGCTCTCCAGGCTTTCTTTGACTTTCTTTTCAAAGCCCGAGTACGTATGGATGATGTACCACTGCATTGCCGTCAAGCTGCGTTACCCCTCAGATTCCGAAAAATTTGTAGACGCGCATAACGCCCATCTGCACCAGCCAGTCCACAACCGCAAGAAATACGCCGAAGAAGAAAACAGTGGCGATGACGACGCCTGTGGTCGAGACCACGTCTTCACGGCTAGGCCAGGTGACCTGCTTCATCTCCACGCGAACGTCGTGCAGAAACTCGCGCGTGTCCTTAACCGTTCCAGTTATTTTCCCGCCGAGGTTGCTTGCTGCCCCGCCGATTCCGCCGCCTTGCAACTCATCGTTCTTCACTTTGACCGCCTGCGTGGCCATTCGTCCTCTTCACTTAACAGGCGCTGCCGCCTGTTACTAGTCTCTGGCAGGGGAGGAGGGATTCGAACCCCCATACCCGGTTTTGGAGACCGGAGTCCTAACCGTTGGACGACTCCCCTAAAAACCCAAAACCGCTCCGCCCAATGCCTGCTCCAAAACGGAAAACTACTTAACTTCTTTGTGCCCGGTGTGCTTGCGGCACGTATTGCAAAACTTCCGGGTCTCCACGCGTTCGGAGTGCTTTTTCTTGTTCTTCGTCGTCGTGTAGTTGCGGTTTTTGCAATCGCCGCACTGCAACGTAATGATTTCTCGCATGATCTAATTCCTTTTTTTACCCAGCCCTCGACTCGCGAGGGGAAAACGTTACTCGATGATTTCCGTTACGGCGCCGGCGCCGACCGTGTGGCCGCCTTCGCGAATCGCGAACCGCAAGCCCTTTTCGAGAGCGACCGGCGTGATCAGCGTCACTTCGCAGCTCACGTTATCCCCAGGCATCACCATTTCCACGCCTGTCGGCAGCTTCACGTCGCCTGTCACGTCCGTGGTGCGGAAGTAGAATTGCGGCCGGTAGCCCGTGAAAAACGGTGTGTGCCGCCCGCCTTCTTCCTTCGTCAACACGTACGCTTCCGCCTTGAACTTCGTGTGCGGCGTGATCGAGCCCGGCTTGCAAACCACCTGCCCGCGCTCGACGTCGTCTTTTTCCGTGCCGCGCAAAAGCAAGCCAACGTTGTCGCCAGCAAGCCCTTCGTCCAGTAGCTTGCGAAACATTTCGACGCCCGTCACAACCTTTTTCTGCGTCGGACGGAATCCCACGATCTCGATTTCTTCGCCAACCTTCACTTTGCCGCGCTCGACGCGGCCCGTAACCACCGTTCCGCGGCCGGAAATCGAAAAAATATCTTCAATCGGCATCGCAAACGGCTTGTCAATCTCGCGCACTGGCTGCGGCACGTTCTTGTCCACCGCTTCCATCAACTCGTCGATCGACTTTTCCCACTTCGCGTCGCCATTCAATGCTTGCAGCGCTGAACCCTTTACGACCGCAATCGTGTCGCCAGGAAACTGGTAGCTCTTCAGCAACTCGCGCACTTCCAGTTCCACCAGTTCGAGCAATTCCGCGTCTTCCACCATGTCGCACTTGTTCAAAAACACGACAATCGCCGGAACGCCGACTTGCCGCGCCAGCAAAATGTGCTCGCGCGTTTGCGGCATCGGTCCATCCGTCGCCGCAACAACCAGAATCGCGCCGTCCATCTGCGCCGCGCCGGTGATCATGTTCTTGATGTAGTCCGCATGACCCGGGCAATCCATGTGCGCGTAGTGCCGGTTCGGCGTCTCGTACTCCACGTGCGAAACGGCAATCGTGAT
>Ga0210396_10000156_pt1 | contig 119617 bp, 115 predicted proteins | sample IncBWH17OmetaG_FD_155466 | JGI IMG/M metagenome (GOLD analysis project Ga0210396, IMG submission 155466) | Forest soil microbial communities from Barre Woods Harvard Forest LTER site, Petersham, Massachusetts, United States - Inc-BW-H-17-O ...
CCTGCAAGACTCGAGGCCAGGATGGATTCGCTACTTCCTTTCCTGTAGGGCTCCTTCATCCCCTACAACATGCCGGTTTAGCCCGGCGCTCTCCGGGTTGCCGACAATGCAAAAGTAACGCAGCGGCAACGTCAGGCATATTCAACGGAGCGAATCGCCGCGCTCCGCTGGGGAGTTCTTGCATCTCGATACAAGCGCGGCGGTGGACCAGGTCCTCTAGCGTTAGGCAAGACGCGGCTGACTGATAGGAACGGGACCGGCCGGTGCTGATTGTTTTGCCGGAAGGAGTGCAAGGAGCGCGACTCCAACCACGCCAATGATCACAATGTCCTGGGGACTATCTTTCCTGTGAATCCCGTGCGCCCAGGCCTCCGCCGATTGGATCGTCATCGTGAACGCATGGGCAAGGCTTGACCAAGCACCATAGGCGATCAGCGAGCGGTGCCTTGCCGGGTGCTTAACGGCCAGCAACAGAAAGATCCCAAGCACAAAGTTAAGGCTGACGAACATCGGCCCAACGTCGTCATTCGATCTAAGCCAACTGGAACGCCACAGAGCATCGAACAAGATGTAACCCCAAAAGGAATAAAACAAGCCCACCAAGACCAAGACGATCTGCAAAGCGCGCTCACGCTTCATAACGCCCTCCTTTTTGAGAAGACAAACTTCCGAATGTATCGTACTCATGGTGGATCCGACAGTCCAACCTATGAAGTGGAAATCCAAGGACGACCCAACCGAGGACGTACGACGGGCAAACCGGAGGTTAATGTCAACGGACGCTAACAGGCGATAGCTGTCAAAACCACGCTGTGAGCACTGTTTTTGCCGTATCACCGGCAATCCGGAAGTAATCCCGCAATGCCCGCAAAGTGGGGTTTTCGGAAAGTTCGTTCAAGTTTCCGAAACCCCGTTAATGAGATGGTCCGCCGCTTGATCTCCACATTGCAGTGAGTGATCTTGTTGGCAGATTCAAGGAGGATCATCGACATGCAGATTCGTTCGGTTGGCATTGATCTGGGCAAGACTACTTTTCACCTCGTAGCCCTGAACGCAGCAGGCAAGGTACTGTTTCGTAAGAAGTTCACTCAGAAGCAGCTCATCACCTTCACCGCGAACATGCAGACCTGTTTGATCGGGATGGAGGCTTGTTCAGGCGCTCACTTCCTCGGACGTGTTCTGCGAGAACAGGGCCATAACGTGAAGTTGATCCCGGCCCAGTTCGTGAAGCCGTTTGTGAAGTCCAACAAGAACGACTTCCTGGATGCCGAGGCCATCGCCGAGGCGGTGGACCGGCAGAACATGCGCTTCGTTCCGGTCAAGACCGACGACCAGCTCGACCTGCAGGCCATGCATCGTGTGCGCGATCGTCTCGTCGCGCGCCGAACGTCCGTGATCAACCAACTGCGGGCCTTCCTGCTGGAGCGTGGCATGGTCTTCGCCAAGACTCCCTTCAAGCTGAAGCAGGCGATGCCCGAGATCCTCGAGAACGCAGACACGAACCTTACGCCACGCATGCGTAACCTCGTCAGCCTGCTCTGGAGCGAGTGGAAGGATCTGGAGCAGCAGATCATTGCAATGAACGAAGAGGTCGAGCAGATCGCCTCCTCCGATCCAGCCTGCCAGCGGCTCAGGCAGATTCCTGGCATCGGCCCGTTAGTGGCAACCGCGATCGTCGCAGCCATCGGCAACGGAGCGGCTTTTCGGAAGGGTCGGGAGTTCGCATCCTGGTTGGGACTTGTGCCACGACAACACTCGACCGGCGGTAAGGCCCGGCTTTTCGGCATCAGCAAGCGAGGTAACTGCTATCTGAGGAAGCTGCTTGTGCACGGTGCCCGATCTGCTGTACTCCGCGTAAAGCGAGAACGATCGCCGTTCGGTCCATGGCTCGATGCTCTTGAGCGCCGGTCGCCGGTGAAGGTCGAGATCACAGCCGCGGCCAGCAAGCTGGCTCGCGTCGCTTGGGCGGTCCTATCGACCGGCGAAGAGTACCGCCCACCGACAGCCTTGGTGCTCTCCTGAGCAGGCGCGGAAAAGACGCCTTCGGCTTGGAAGCGCAGAATCGCGCTCCCACTTTACCGCACCACGGCGACGACTATTTAGAGTTCCCACCAAGGTCCTGCACTGGACAGCTAAGACGACCGAACAGTTCCCAAACGGCGTGCTCGAAACCTGCTCCCGCAAATGGTCATCCATGACCGTCCCGTTTATCAGGAAGAGCACGCAGCGCAACTCATCATGGCCAGGAGACTCTGCTCTCCACCCAAAGGCCGAATACATTTGCGCAGACCTGTCGATCGACCCTTCGCTTTTCCCTTGCAGTCGTGCGGCGGACCATACATTTGCGGGAAGTTCAACGGGTATGGGTAGTGGGCGAAGAATTATTCCCGGATTGCCGACCAACCACCCGGAACGACCGAGATCTCCGTTCAGAGCTCAGTGAGTGACTCGCGCCCTGTACGCATTAGCTGACAATCGGAGTTGTCGAAAACCAGGCTTCGGAGGCATCACATTTAGGGTGAGGAAATGTGAAAGGATAGTTAGTCGGGAAGTTGGAAATTTAGGCCTATGAGTTCCGGTTTGGGTGTTATAGTGTTTTTCCACCCAATTTAAAAGTACTGGAATCGTATGTCGCTGTTTTCTCGTTCCTTTGTTCTGTTCTGGACTGCCTTGTGTCCTGTCCTCGCTTTTCCGCAAACCAGGAACTCTGTTCAGCGAGACCGCGTCACTGTCCACCCTGACGTTCGGGTGAGTACGAGACTTCAGGGGCACGTTCCCGTTTGGGCCACAAGCTCCCGTGATCGCGGAGCCGTGGATTCTGGCGCGGAGCTAAAAATTACGTTTGTTCTTTCGCGATCCCCGGAGCTTCAGGCGCAGTTTGTGCAGCTTCTCACCGACCAGCAGAACCCGGATTCGCTGCATTATCACCAGTGGCTGACACCGCAACAGGTGGGCGAACAGTACGGTCCTACGCAGCATGATCTGGATGCGCTGCGGGAGTGGCTTAGCTCTCAGAGCCTATCGGTGAAAGAGGTCGCACCGAGCGGTATGTTTGTCAGCGTGTCGGGCTCCGCTTCCTCGGTGGCGGCAGCTTTGGCCACGGATTTCCATTATTTCGAGAAGAACGGCGCCCTCCGGATGTCGACTACTACGGAGCCGGCGATTCCAAGCGCATTAGCTCCGGTGGTCACTTCCATCTCGGGTCTTGCCGAAGCGGAGATTCGGCCAACGCATCACGGCAAGGTTCGACCGATTTCGGAGATGGCGGGTTCGGGAGGCATCCATCCGGACGCTACGTTTAATGGAACGCACTTCATCACTCCCGGCGATTTTGCGACGATTTTCGATCTGAACCCGGTCTATAGCGCCGGGTATAACGGCGCTGGACAGAAGGTGGCGGTGATCGGGCGCTCGCGCATTGCCACGAGCGATATTACGGCGTTTGCAAGCAAGACCGGGTTGACGACGAATCCGCCGAATATCGTTATCCCTTCGAGCGGTGTTGATCCTGGGGCGACCGGCGACGGAGATCAGGGAGAGGCGACGGTGGACGTCGAGCGAGTGGTTGGCGTGGCGCCGGGAGCGCAGGTGGATCTCGTTGTCAGCGGCGACACGAGTAATTACAGCGGAATCTTTATTGCGGCGCAGTACGAGGTGCAGACGCTGCTCGATCCGGTGATGAATCTCAGCTTTGGCGGTTGCGAAGCATACAACGGCGTGTCAGAAGTAGCGCTGTGGGACGCGCTGTTTTCGCAGGCGGCGAGTGAGGGAATTTCAGTCTTCGTTTCGTCGGGAGACTCCGGAGCCGCGGGATGCGATCTTGCCGGCGAGGCCCCTCCGGTGACGCAGTTTCTCAGCATCAACGAGATCTGCTCAAGTTCGTACGCAACCTGCGTGGGTGGGACGGAGTTTGCGGATTTCACTACCTCCGGAAATTACTGGTCCAACACGAACAGCACCAGCTTGGCTTCGGCGAACGGCTATATTCCGGAGGGCGTGTGGAACGAGTCGAATGCGTACGACACTTCCATAAGCGCCTACCCTGTCCTCGCCTCAGGAGGCGGGGCGAGCGTGTATGTTCCGAAGCCGTTATGGCAGACAGGAACGGGGGTTCCCGCCGACAACGCGAGAGACGTTCCCGACGTCAGCTTTCCCAGCGCGGGCCACGACGGTTTTTACGGCTGCTTCGCGGCGGGAGGCGGAGACTGCAGCACAGGGTACTTCATTGATTTTTACGGAACCTCGAATGCGGCACCCTCCATGGCCGGGGTGGCTGCGCTTCTGAATCAGAAGTTGGGTGGGGCGCAGGGAAATCTCAACCCGCTGCTCTACAAAGTTGCGGCGAGCACTCCCAATGCTTTTCATGACGCGACGCCGGCCTCGAGCGGTGTGAATAGTTGTTCGCTCATCTTTCCGAGCATGTGCAGCAACAGCACTCCATCCGCCTCGAGCACCTTGGGAGGGCTTGCCGGTTATGCTCTGACGACGGGCTATGACCAGGCGACGGGGCTTGGGTCGCTGGACGTGGCGACTTTTCTTTCGGCAGCAGCTTCTGTCTCGCATTCAGGAGTTGCGTCTACGACGCTTGCGGTACATGGAAGCCCGACGACGATCTCCGACACGCAGACGGCTTCGTTTACGGCGACGGTGAGTTCGAGCGCGTCGGGCACGCCGACGGGGACGGTACAGTTTTATGCGAACGGCAACGCACTTGGCGCGCCGGTGACTGTATCGTCAGGGACGGCGACAAGTGCGGCGGTGCCTTTCACTTCGGCGGGAACGTACTACATTACGGCGATGTACTCCGGCGACAGCCACTATGCGGCATCGACGGCGCCAGGCTTTTCACTTGTGGTCACAGGACTTGCCGCCACGACGACGGTCACTGCATCCAACACGTCGATTCCCGTGGGGACGAAGGGGACCTTCAGCGTGACGGTGGCGGCGAGTTCCGGAACCACGACGCCAACGGGGAGTGTACGCTTTCTTGTCCTTGGCACGAACTACGGAGACTATGTTGCGACTGTGCCGCTGCTGAACGGAAGTGCGACCACACCGCTTCTGAGCTTTCCGACGATGGGTAGTTATACCGTGACTGCACAGTATCTGGGTGATACGGTGTATTCGCCATCGAGCTCGTCCCCGCTTTCCTATGCCGTCACCAAAGGGCCGTCATTTACCACCCTGTACGGTTTGAGCCCGGGTCAAAGTATTGGAGCAGGCGGAGGAGCCAACTATGTGATTACGGTTGGCCCCTCCATAACAACGACAGCTCCAAGCCCCACCGGTACGCTGCAGTTTTATGTAAACGGGATTGCTCAGGGTTCTCCGTTTTCTTTTTCAACCACACAGCCGCCGGTGATTTTTCCAGCTGCAGGGACGTATACGGTCACTGCTGCTTACTCCGGCGATAGCTATTGGCAGCCGTCAACCTCGAATGCAATCAGCCAGACGGTTCTTTCACAGCCGGCTACGTTCAAGATGACCTCCACGACGCAGGCTCTATCGCTTACTGCGGGAGCGACGAGTGGGAATGCTTATTCGCTGAACGTCACTCCGGTCCTGGGTTTTACCGGAACGGTCAACCTGACGTGCACCGTCTCGTATAACGGCAGCGGAACGGCGAATGCGCCAACATGTGCGCTCGGCAACCCCAGTATCTCGATCAACCTAAATGCGACGTACGGTTTATCGCTCGTTACAATCAACAGCGTTGCCCGGCCGACAGCCAGTTCCCGACTACAGAGTTGGGCCCGTCCCGGCGCGATTACGCTCTGCGCGTTGATGTTGTGGCTGGTTCCGGTCCGTCGACGGAGTTGGCGGGCATTGACGGGAGTGATGGTACTGCTTGTAGGGTTGACGGCGCTGTCCGGATGCGGCGGCAAAGGATCGTCAACTCCATCTGCTCCTGTTGCAACGACGCCCGGAAGCTATACGGTGACGATTGCCGCTACAACAACAGCCGCAGGAATTACACCTCCTGCACCTGTGACCATCGCCCTCACGATTAATTAATTGAGTGCGGTGGTCTTGGATAGTGATATGAGGCTCAGACATCGAATTTGAAAAGAGAATGTCGCCGCCTTCGACAACGTTAGTCCTTGCCTTCGGAGCGGAGGAGGCACTTCTCTTTCACTGCCTGCTTATTTCCCGTACTTGAAGAGGTCTTCGCAAGCGTAGCAATCGGCCGCGAATGAAACCCTTCTCAAAACCCGAAGGAATGGCTCCCCGGGGTACTCAGTCCTTTTCAGTACCCGAAAACGCGCTTCTCGTCATCTCACTCTCGGATTCTTGGCACACCGCCCGCAATCCTCGTGACAATTCTCACGAGGACGTTCCTTCAAATTTCGTCATCAGGAACCCCACGGCGTAGAAGGAGATCGCGTCGCTCCCTTTTCATTCGCCTGTACTCGCCCCATATGGGCAAAGCAAACAGCACCGGCACGAAGACGATGTAGCCGATGACAGCTATTCGCCAAGAGCTAATCCCCCAGCCGAATATGATCCAGGCCACGAGTCCTATCCAGAGGAATGGCCGCATCTCTTTAAGTTTTTCTTTATACCGTTCTTTCAGTAAGGCGCGTCCTGTAGGCGAATTCAGCACGTAAGGCCATTCGCTTTTGACCCTCACCGTTTCGCGGTCCCATTCGGCCTTTCTCTATAAGCCTCTTCTGGCGCAGCTCTGGAGAAAGCAGCTCCTCCAAGGCCTCGCGGGCACGGGTGCGTTTCTCCTCAGGAACGTCGAATAACCCGAAATTAACGTCATCGAAATAGCCCAACTCAATCAGTTCCTCGGGGTAGTCGGCGGCCCACATGAGTCGATAGAAAAACGGAAGGGAGGGTATGGGGTCTTCGCCGGTTTCCAAAATGCGCCGAGCACGTATCTGAGCCAAGCGTAGCGCGGCCTCTTTAGGTGGTATCGCCTGGCAGCCGAGTTCTGCAAGCATGGGCGGCAATGCTTGATCGATTGCCCATCCCGCAGATGGTTCCAGGATCGCCATGCGCAGGACATGCGGCCCATCGAATCCTCCTTCAAGAGCATCTTGTGCGACCATGGGCAGCTGTTCTGTTGGGATCAGCTTGAGCGCGACTTCCGATTCGAAACTTGCTGGATCAAAGGGCATGCCATCCAGCGTACCAAGTCAAAATATCCTAGCAAGCCGATAGCACTCGTCATTGGATGACCATCTGGGGCTTCCGATAAACATCGTGAAGTGAGGAGCACTGGCCCAGAAATCATATCCGTTCTCGGATCGAACCCGACCCCACGAGCGAGTTGCTCAAACATCCTGGACAGTCGGGTTTGCGGCAACTTCGCTATGGCCCTCCAGAATCTGGCTCAAGGCCGATCTTGTCGTTCACGGCAGAGACGAGTCGCTGACGTGACCCCAGATAGCGTTCCGTGGTTTCGACTGATCTGTGGCCGAGCAGGAACTGGATCTGCTCAAGTTCCCCACCAGAAGCATGGCACAAGCGGGCACACGTGCGGCGGAGGTCATGGGGAGCCAATCTCTCGATTCCAGCAACCTGAGCTCGCTGTCTGACGATCCACCAGACAAGCTTTTCGCTGATTCTTGGTCCCCAGACGTTCCCGGTACGACTCACCCGGCGGAAGATTGCGCCGTCACTGATTGCAGCGGCAATAAGCCATTGATCGAGAGCCGTCTTCACCCAGAATGGAACAGGTACGGTTCGGATATGACCGCCCTTCCCATAGAGATTGACGATAGCCCAGTGCTCATCTCGTTGCTGGAGATGTCCCAGCGTCAAACCGGTAAGCTCTGCTCTGCGAAGGCCACAGCCGAGGAGAAGCGACAGAATCGCGTAATCGCGTTTGTCCCGGACGGATTCGCTGGAAGGTACGGTTAAAAGCTGTTTACCCTGATCTGCCGTCAGCCAGTTACCGAGCCGCATTCCGAGACGTTTCGCTCCTTTGACGCGGCGAATGCCTGCAGCTAGGTCGGGGTTTAGCAGACCATTATCAGATGCCTCATAAGCGAGTCGGCGAACAGCGGCCAGTCTGAGATTGATGGTGGCTGGTGCCAGACGCCGAGCCTCCAGTTCATAGCGATACTTCAACACCACGGTTCGACCGAAGGCAAGACGCGGCTCAGAGCAGTACCAGGTGATGAAATCTTCGATAGCCGCTCCATAGGTTCGCTTGGAAGCAACCGAACCCAGACTCTGGAGGACAGAGGTCTTCGAATGATCGAGGTCGGGCAAGCGTAAGATCGTCATGGTCGACCGATGTTTGTTCTTTCGCTTCTGGATCATGGATGCGGTCTCCCTTACCGCTCATCCATCATCGAGCCCTCTGACATCAGACATAGGATCTGATCTTGCCGAAAACCCGACTTTCCGGGAAGATGCTCAAATTTGCAGGAGGAAAACAACTAATTGGTCCTGTATTTTGAGATTGACGGCCAGAGCTCTTGGACGGTGTTACAGCCCGGCAGTGACACCATGCAACTAACATCAAAACTACCGGCCGACCCGAGCGACGTCCGCCATTGCTGCGCAGGGTCCACAAGTCCGAAGCGCCTCTTATCCTCCAGTCGGTCTTTTGGTCGCCACAGTGGAAATTCGTTTCGGCCTTCGTCCCCCGAGGCGAACTGAGTTCCGACAGTCGCCTTGTCGGTCGAAAACGTTACTGCGGCAGATGTGAGTCGATCCGAGTTGAAATAGAAGTTCCCGACTAGGTAGGTCGGTCGGAAGACGAATATAGCTCTTGCGACGAGATTCATGAGCGCGGCGGTGTTCCCTCTCGGCAACTGAGGATAGTTTGTCAATACGACTCCCGTTCCATCGCAAGAAGAACCAACAGGTGCTCCGCATCCCTCATTTTCGGGGGTCAATCCGAGCCCCCGCAGATGCGTGTCAACCTCGGCTTTGGTAGTGACGCCAAGCCTAAACTGATCAACTGCCTTGAGCATCTGAAGGGCAGTTGATCTTGCTCGGAAAGCCTTTACCGCCGATACGACCTCTAGCAAGACAAGGCAGCAAGCCATCGCGGCGGTCGCGTACACTGCTCGTCGTTTCCAGCTTCGAATGGTCACAAACAATCATCTCGCAAAAGGCGGTTCCCTGAAAACGTCGTTTTCGGAAAGTTCATCCCCGAGCCATGCATCCAGAGGCATCCGATCCAGTTTCAATGTGTGGAGCAACGACATTAGCGCGAGGCTTTCATCATCCCCTTGAGGCTAACGCGGATGACTTTTCTAAGGTCTTCTGTGTGGATGTATAGAACTGGATTCGCAACCCTGAGATGTCGAAGTGGAGCTTGGCATCCTTTCTTGCAACGAGCAAGATATTAGAGGGCGCATTTCATACACCATGTGCGTAGCCAAGTTCATAGTACACATGCGGTCTCTCCTCCGTGAGATCGAAAATCAAAAACTCTGCTTGCTCAATTAGGTTGACAATTTCAAGGATAATAAAACCAGAGGTGAAATTCTCGTCAACCCTGCTGGCATTCAGCCGAAGAGACTTACACACATCTTTGATCGCGGAGAACACCTCATTTGAGTTCCCTCTCTGGAAAGACATAGCCACAAAAACCAGCCCCGGTTCGAAAGACTGTTTCCTCCGAGCGTTGGATCGTCTAGGTCCCTTGCCTTGCGCTGCATCCTTACCGGCGACAGGCACGACCGATGTTTTCCGAACTCGTGCTATTCGAGGTTTGACGGCTATACCAGAAAAACTTGATCCCCTCGCAGCCTTCTTTGCCGCAGCAGCCTTTTTTTACATAATGTTCTCTCCCATGTGTTGTCGAAAAACTGCGTACTTACTCTTCCAGCAGCTCCACAATCTTCGCTACTACGGCCTGCCAATTCTCCTCGGTGTCTTTACAGACGCGGTTGACCTTTTCGACTGCTTCGGCGACTGGCAGCGGCCACACATCTATGCGTGGTGATCAATTATTTGGCAAGTTGCTCAGCAGTCCGCGTATCTCGAAACGTTCTTCCATCGTCCATAACGATGTCACATCCTCCCGTCACCTCATTCGGGAGTATCACAACAATGTGAGCAGAGTTGAGTAAGGCACCGTCCCCTACAGAAATAAAAGACATAAATTCTCCTGTTTCGGCAGCTTACCACTTAGGAGAGCAGCATCAGCCTACTCACCTTCGAGCAGATCGGAGATCGCATTGACTGTTGAATTCCATCTCTTTTCCATGCCCTCGCAGAGACTGTCCAATTCATCGAGCACATCATCGCCGAGGCCCTTGGCCTTCAGGTACTTTTTGAGGATCGCAATGTCACCGCTGAACTGGTCAACACTGCTTTGCTGTGTTGTGGCGATGCGTTCCCGTACGTCTTCCATGTTGATGGATGGCTTGGTCCGTTTGCTGGGAACCGAACTGGTTTGCCGAACTGGATCTACAGGATTCAGGTCTCCGACTGGAACCCGATATCTATAGAGGTTGGTCTCTGGCGTTTGAAGGTCAACATCGCTGCCGTTCTGGCTTACTCGGGTGACTGTGTAGATGATTTCAGTGCCAAGGGTGACGCGATCACCCACTTGAGGCTGCCATGCAAGCCGGAGTTGATCGGCATTTGGTTTGCGTTTAGGTGGCATCGGCTTCATTACAGTTGGGACACATTGCACGATGTGCAACCAACTCTTTGTGAGTCCTGATAAGCGCATTGCGTACAGCAGGGATGTTGGCTTCATCCAGTTTGTCCACGGCCTCACCAGCACTCTCTAGGAACCGTGCGGCAAGCTCCATACCTTCCTCACACGCGGGGAGTTCATCGAGCTTCCATAGTGTTAGCAGATGGGTGCGATCAATGGACATAATTGGATTCGATGGTACCAGCGGAGAGGGGATATGATCATCGCCTTTCCACTCGGGTTAACAAATTCACGCCTTAAGGCTATAGCGTCGCCTAAATACACCTAACAATCCGATTGTTCCCGTGCCAAGAAATATGAAACTAGACGGCTCAGGGGTCTCTACGGTGTGTTGCAGGACAAGCTCACCTTTGTTGATCGATTCAGTCCACCTTATTTGAGAGAATCCGATAGCGGGATTTCCAATCCAAGCAGCCCCCAAATTAATATCAGGTCCTTCGCCGCCGCCATTACAGAATTCTCCTGGCACTGCATTACAAAGTCCTCCGCCTATAAAATCTATTAGCGGTGTATCCGTTTCGAGAGTGAGAAAGCTATTATTCGGTCCCGTCAATTGAAAGATCACATCGTTGGGTGTCAAGCAATAGACACACTTCTCGTAGGTGAAATCGCCACCAAAAGTGATGCGTTGAGGCGGAACGTAGAGAGGGTCAATCGTATACGTGAAATTAAACTCGCCGTACTCCGGAATGCCCAAAGTCGTGTCTATATCGACAAAACCAGAGAGGTACCCATCGTAGGTTGTTTGGGTCAGGCTGAAGGTACTGATGGTGTTGGCGTGTGCCTCAACCGAAATCAAGATGACGGCAGATAACAGAGTAAGAACTGTAAAGAGTTTTCTCACGGTTGGCTCCTGATGACTTCATGGCCGATCGCGACCAGATAACGGGGCCGGCCGAGAACCTAGGCCTTCTCCAGAGTTCCGCCATCCGGGGCTTCTCCGGTGATACCCAGGTGCTTGCCCTCGAGTCGCGCCACGCGGCGTTCTTGTATGATCTGCTCTTTCAGTTGGACAATCTCTTGTTTTAGCTCGTCAATGCGCTGCTGCTTGCCAAAGCCTGCGTCCTCGGCCATCTCCTCGTGGCGGCTCGAGGTCACGTAGAGGTAAGCCGCGTTGGCGATGTCTGCCGCCTCCTTGCCAACCGACATCCCGAAGAAGTGCTTTTCGTCTTTCGCGCGCGCAGCAACTATACCGCCGACAGCCGCAGCGTAGAGAGCAACCCATGTTTCATTGCGAGTCATGCCGGGATATTAGCACGCTGTCGCCGCCTGTTCACACAGATTCCGGCGGTAGAGTCTACGGCGATTCTTATGCCTGATGTATCATCGCTCATCCAGGAAAGGTGCGCGATGAAGCTGACCGACCAGAAGCCTGTGAAGCTTTCCCCGAATGTATCTGGATTGCGTCAACCCACTCCTGCTGCCTGGGCAGCTGTCTTCGATGAGCTCATAGCGGCAGTTGTGCCCGATGATTTCCTCTCGTCTCGGCCGGATAACGGACCTGCGCAGACGAGGGAATAACAAGTGCCAACCTGAGACCTGTGGGTAAGCATCGATATCACCTGAGTTAGTCATACTTGATCCCGACGAAGAGATCGTCATTCAGACCGAGGATCTCTGCGCCCTGGTAGGAGGTTGCAGTTCATGTCCCGGCAACGCCAAGGCCGGCGAACTCCGCCTCACCGACCTGGAGCCGAATGAGACCGTGTGGTGTACCCACGGTTGCCACCAAACGCAATAACTCGTAAGACATTCATTTCACGCATAGTTGCAAACACTTTCATCTTGAAATGAGGGAAGGGAGCGTTTACGCTGGCCTCCTCCCCAATCTCAAGAGTGGAGCTATTGAATGAGCACTTACTCAGTTTTAGATTTGTCGTATGCCGTAAGCGCTGTGGCGCTGGCAGTTGATGATGCTTATTCCCGCTACAACGGGACTACACAACCCGATGATCCCAATGCTGGTCTGCTTAGGCATCTGGCAAACATCGTAGCTGACGAACATCGTATAGCTCACATCATTGGGGATGACCAGGTCAGTGATCCGATCAAGGAACTGCTCAAAATCGTGTTTGGAAAAAGCAAGATATTCGGAACTATCGACACCAGCCTAGATGGAGAGATCGGTTTCATCTCTTATCGTGGAGCCGAGAGTGTACTGGACTGGGTAGCTTGTGTCGCGTTTTTTGGCGCCGTCCCATTCGTTGGAGTGAAGCCGGAGGCGCAAGTACATGCAGGATTTCTTCTGGTGTACCAGATAGTACGTGACAGCCTACTTAGTAACCTAAACCTGCTGGCTGGCTGTAAGCGCGTCATCGTAACGGGACATAGCCTCGGTGCGGCGGTAGCAACCCTCTGCCTCCTGGACCTGGAAATCAACAAGCAGTTACCCGGTACTGCTGCCCTTGAAGGAGTTACATTTGCGAGCCCTGGTGTCTTCTATGGTGAGGACTCAGCGGAGTTGTTCGACGGCTTGAAGAACCTCCGGGTCTACAATCCCAAGGACGCAATCACCCATCTCCCTCCTGTTGGCGCTTGGCATGTGCAGGGCGGTCAGGCGATTCCGCCCAACCCTCATCCGAAAGGTATCTTTGGGCAACATAGCCTAGACGCAACCTATGAGCCTGGACTTGAAAAGGTACTTGCTCAATATGAGGCTGCGGGTCCCGATCCTTTCCCCCTCGATCCAGTAGAAACCACTGTCCAGCTTCCCGATATAGAAAGGGTAGTCGGGGCAGTACCTGTACCTGTAGGAGCATAAAAGTGAAAGGCCGGGCTCGGGAGACCTGGCCTTTCACTATACATAAGTTGCGCTATCAAAAATAGAATCAAATACTTATAAATGATAGTGAAAGCATAGCATCCTTATGTTGAGGGTGCTATTGCTCTTTTTGGTTCGACCTCGCTATGATGAAAACCTCCCCTGAAAGGTTTCCATGCGGCGGCACCGTGTCCTTCTATTTCTGGCTCTCTGCCTTGCTCCAGCTGTGTCACAGGCGGGACCTCCCGGCTCTGCTGATCCAGAACAGTTGACGGAGAAAGCTCCTGGCAAACCAGGCGTCGACGGTACTAGTCCCTATACCGAGAAACAGGTGGATGATTTCATGGGAAGGGCAGTTGAAGTTTCCTTCATCGTGCTTGTTCTCATCGCGCTGGACTCGGGATGGAAGAGGTTTCGCCGTGGTTAGAAAGCTCCAGCTTCTTGTCGTCCTTGTAGTTCTCTGCGTTGCAATCCCTATGATGGCATCACCAGTACCATTGTGTGATCCCTGCGAGAAGTCTTGCCCTACTGCCGACGGGAAATCTCACTGCCAGTCAACACCGGCCGAGATTCGACGATTCTACTGGGGCATGGCCGGCTCGGCTGCCATAGGCCTAGTTCTCGTTATGGTTGGAATCAAAGTGACCAGAAGATTTGAAACTCGCTAGTCTGTCCCATAGCTTATCTCGTAGCCGTTTGAGCGCCCTATAGTCCACAACTGTCCATTCCTGGTAGTCGCCGTCGGATTCTGGCCCGAATCCGGCGATCATTACCATATCCAAGATCAGATCCAGTTCCCTCTTCGTAAAACGTGTTCGCTGCATGGCGCACACCTCCTACTGAGTAATGTCCCGAGGCTGGTGATTTGTGCGGGTGGTTCAGGATTTATTTGCGGACAGGGTCATGGGTTCTGTCACGATTTGTGAAACGCGTACACTACTGCACTAGGCCAAGTATCCATGCTTCTGAGGAGCGTTGTGCATTGGATAAATGAGAACATCAATCACTTCGCAGTTCCGTTCGGTATCCTACTCGGACTCATGAGTGCCTTTATCGGGTTCACAGTCCAAAAGAAACGAAAGGCCGGGCTCCCACCACCATATCTGCCCGAAGGTTTTCGCATCGCAGCCTTATTGTTCATCCTGGTTGCATGTATCTTCTTCGGTATTACCCTGGCTCACAATTTCGGCTGAGCCTCTTTGGGGTGGGCGGCGTCGAGTCGCTCCCATAGGAAGGAGTCTCCACGTAGATCTCCGTACCAGGAACTTCGAGTCGATCGGACTGGATCCACCCTGAACCTCTTCCCTTATTCCAGCGACCGATTCGGGCCTGCGGATCGATGATCCTGACTGCCTGAACTCCCATCTCAAAGTAGTCCGCTGCCTTCTCTTTGATCTCAGCGAGACTGTCCTCTTACGAGAGGATTTCGACACATAGCACGGGAGGTTCGACAAGAACGTGGGCTTGGGGTTTCAATGTGATCAGCAATACATCAGGTACCCGAATGCGCGTAGGTGAAACCTGAACTCGGCATGCGATCAGAGACGCAACATGCCAGTTCTTTTCCTGCGATCCAAACAACCCGGCCAACGCCGCCTGGAGTCTTCCATGTTCCCAGGTTCCCACGTTGCGTTTTACGAGGACGCCATCGACATACTCTCGGTCGGGCCGATAATTCGTCGACATATATTGACTCATCGAGATTTGTGCTGAAGTCGCCATAAATGACGTTCCCTTAACTGTCAGAGGAGTGCGTGGTCCATATCATCTGGAAAGTCATTATTACCGATGTACTCCTCAACGGAACGTGTATCGATGAACTGCTTCGGAGCTCCAGATATTTGAAGACGGCGAAAGAGCCCGGACATTGTCCAGCCATCCAGTAGGCCACCCATATAAGCTTGTCTCAGTTTTCCTGTAAGAGCATCAGACTCTCCGATCACTGTCCATTAAATATACGCACACTTAGGAAAACGACGTGCAGCCTCTCTGCGTGACGCGCCTCAATCAGACATAGAATGGTGGCATGCGCACAGGACTCACACTCCCGACGATTCCTACCAAGCTGATCATCACACCACTCCTAAGCGACGATGAGTTCGAACAGTTGTGCGCGGCGAACTCGGATGTCCCGTTGGAGCGATCCAAAGACGGAGAGATCGTTGTGAATCTACTTGCAGAATTTGATACAAGCGCTGGAAACGCAGAGATCACCTATCAACTTCGTGCCTGGTGGAAGACGCATCGCCGTGGAAGAGTCACCGGCTCAAGCCTTGGAACGTTCCTTCCCGATGGATCTTCGCTGAATCCAGATGCTGCCTATGTCAGCGAAGAACAGCTGACCCGGTTGTCACCGGAGGAGACTCAGCGTTTTCTACCTTTCGCGCCGGCCTTCGTTATTGAGTTGCGCTCGAAAACCGACTCCGTGCGTGAAGGCCGGGACAAGATGGGAGCCTGGCGCCGTAATGGCGTGGAGTTAGGTTGGCTGGTGGATCCAGACTCCAGGTCGGTATTCATCTTCGAGGCTGGCAAGGAGATGCGTCAGGAGACAGGACGCCAGATCGCTGGCTCTAGACCCGTATCAGGGTTCGTTCTCGATCTGGACGAGGTTTGGAGCTGCTATAGCGTGTGATGCAGGTCAAGGAAAGACAAAACTAAATGAGCGCGGCGTGGCTAATTCTAGCCTCTGGCTACGCTCAGCAAGATTAAAGAGTTTTGCAGCAAGGCGTGAAAGCAGGAAAAAACCCGGCGTTGTGAGCGCCGGGTTCGGTCTTCGTCCAAAGAGCCGTTGGGTTCAGACTTGGAGCCGACGCCGGACTACTCCAACTGCTCCGATGAGGCCGGTACCTAGCAGTGCGATGGAAGAAGGTTCTGGCGTATAGGCCACCTTGTCGGTGAAGCTCTCGCTGCCTACGAAAGCAGTGAACGTATCGCCTTCATTAAAATGGTACGGGTAGATTGAATAAACGCTGCCCAATTTGAAGGATATGAATGTGTCCGTATAAACGAGGTCGGTAAGACCGATCACGTCATGGAATCCGGCAGTGGGCTTTTCGTAACCAGCATCAAAGAGAGGATTGGGACCGCTATCGGTGATGTGCAGGTCCGTGCCGTAATCCAAGCCCGTATACCCAGAAAACGCAACCGCAGTTGGAGCAGGAGCGCTGCCGAAGCCACTGCCATAAATACTAATCGTCGGATCGAGGTCGGTGCCACTGAAAGTAACCGCTGTAATTGTCGAGGCGCGTGATACCAAGGCTGACGGGAAAATGAGTACTGCTACAACTGCAAACAACAAGCGAATCGATCTTTGCACGTACAACTCCATCATTCGAATTTGGGGAGGTTCGTTAGCGTAGCGCCTCCATGCCCTCACCGCAAGAAGAAAGAGTTTGCAACTGGTGGGAATAAATGTCTTATGGGAACCATTAAGGCAGGTCCACGTCACAGCCAGAAAGGGATAAAGATCCCGGCGTAAGATGGTTCGCATGATCAGGCTATCCAGCTTCGTTCCTCTTATCGCGGGGAGTCTCATCGTGACTGGCTGTGGCACCTATGACCGATTACACGGTGAGACCTCCCAGCGGGCCCCCATCGATCAACAGGATGAAGCGTCCCTGATACGTCATCGTGACTATTGTGGTCGTGCCATCAGCCATGAAGGCGAAGTCCAAAAGCAAAATTGAAATATTAATTACATTTCCGACACTTAGAGGTTACGGTATCAACTTTAGATGGTACAGTTACCATCTACATGAACTATGGGAGTGAGAAAGCCATGACTTTGAATGATGAACTGATTGTGATCGACGAAACAATTGCTGAACTTGAAGGTCGTCGGACCGAGCTTATCAACCGGATGGACCTTCGCGGCCGTCGCCGACCCGCGGCCGATAAGAACGTTATCGAATTTCCTAACGGGTCTTCTGTAGTGGAAGCCCGCTACCACGACGCGCGCCACGTCTGGTAACGAGATCCCCGGCACCCAAAGAAGGAAGGCCACCCTACCGGGTGGCCTCTTCTATTGATCCTTCAGATTCAGCCTGGCGCGCTACGGCATGAACGCCGAGCAGAAAACATCCAACGATCAGAAGTAGCATGGCGATGACAAGTTTCGCTTCAAGTCAATTTCATCCGCGATTCCCAGTTACGGCGGCGATTGATTTGTACCCCGATGTACACGGTGTGTAGATGCTGATCAACATGCATCCAGAAGCCAACATTTAATGCATCTAGAAGCCAACATTTACGATGTGCGAGATGTGCGAATAGATCCAGGTTATGTAACCCTTCCTGGCACAACCAGCGGTTTGCTAAACCATACATAGCCGTTTGTCTGCCAGTCATTTGCGATAGTGATCAGAGTGTCCCGATATGCATTCCAGCACTTGGGATCTTCTGTCACACCTTACGCAGTGATGAGCGGCGCCCAGCGAAGCTCTGCTTTCCCTTCTACTCAAGCAGCTGCCACCCGCTGCTTCCCTTCCCACATCTTATATTCGTCATTGACTTCACCCAGTTCGTACGTGGTGTTGAGCGTCTCAACCAACCCCTTACTCAGGTCTACACTCACGATGCGAGAGGTATAGATAAATTTCGTGCTCGGAAAGTTCAGATGTCTCGATGCGTAACCTGTAAGGTGACTATCCGGCTGCAAGTCGCAGTAACGCTCCGAGATCAGGTCTTTAACAACCGACCAGTCATCAATCCTCACCGATGGTTTATTCATGTTCCCGGCACCAACCTTTCCATCGTGATATTTGCTAACACTGACTAATACATCCTCTAACATCGGAGCAATTGGGATGCCAATTGAATTGCGCAGAGACGCAGGGGGTTATACCCCACAAGCGATTCATGACTAGAAATTCTTACCTAATCATGGTCGTAATTTGGGCTTATATAAGAAACAACAAATTTCATCTCCTTCCTATGGGGCGGTGGTGATTCACGACAAGAGCGACGACAACACAGGATTGTCGCTGAGGGAAAAGGCGGAGACCTATCGAGTGCGGCTCTGCTCTGGGTGGAGCAACAAGGTCGCAAAAAGATCAAACGCACTCAGAGGGGCGCAAGAACGACAGCGAGATTGGCCTCATGGCCGCACTTCCCTTCCATCTTTCTCCAATGTTGGCAAAGGCATTGACAGCTCCAATAGCCCGGACTGGTTACACATGAGTATCGTTCGCTGATATAGTCCATCGATCGATTCCCTTCTGCCAGTTTTCTTCAAACGACATCATCATCCTGCAATGATCTAAGAACTCAGAGACGGACCAATCCCGCTTTGCTCTGTTGCAAGCAGGACAGCAAGGTACTATATTTTCGAGTGTGTAGCCTTCACGGGAGTCCACTCGATCGATACCGTTGTACCAGAACACTTCTGGGCAACTACCGTCACAACGGCGTTTTGGTCCGTACTCTGTATGGGACCGGAAGGTGCCGGCGGGTTCGATACCGCAATAAAAACAATCGCATTGACTTAACAGAACAAACTGGTGAAGTGTGAGATCGAAGACTCGATCGAACTTCGCCGCGATTGCAGATTTTGCATGATACAAATGCTTCGTTATATACCCGTACGTCGCGCAACAAAACTGCGTCTTAATTCTATTGAGACGCTCTAAGGCCACAACTCGGTCCCGGGTAAGTTGTTCGCACTTGTCTTCAACTGTAACGCCAAGTAGATTCGCGTCAATGCGTGAGACTATTCTTTGCAGACGTGCCGAGAATTCGGCAATAGTCTGCCGACCTTTGAAAATGTTGCAGTACTTGCACGTCGGAACCGTGTTGGAATCGTGGTATGGCCCCTTCGGCTCTACCCGGTCCAATCCAACATGCTTTAGCCTGCCGAGATGAATCGTTCGCCCTTTGCCCGCAGTGACTTCGATATTGGTTTCCTGAAACGGCTTTGCGTCGCAATAAACGCACGACCCACTATAGAGCAGAGAGCATCTTTCCAACGTAAGCGAAAACGGGATCTCTGCCCGTCCCTTTTTGGGGAGACAGCACTTTTTCACACCCTTCATGAGTTTCTTGACCAACAAAACCTGGGGCTCAGGCCGACGACTGGCATGAAAGTCTGAGGCAATTCTTCCGCTCAGGCAGCCGCAATGCTTACTTGCGCGCTCATTAGTTAGATCCGAGGTAGACTTGATTCGCTCGTTCCCACACTCGTTTCCTTCAGGAGTAACCGCCGTACAACGTACCTCCCAAAACCGCTCCTCCCGATCTTGTCGACCGGGTGGTGGACCCTTACTGGGAGAGACGACCTGCCAATAACCGTGGGGCACAGGCCGCACTGAGTGAGAACACAGCCTATTCCGACACAAGGGTGTCAATCTCGCTCCATCTAAGGCACAGCAAAGCTCTTCACCACTAACATCGAAGTCAATAGAGCATATGTTGCATTTCATTTTGAAGCGGAGGTATGATCGGCCGCCGGGATACACCCCGTTATTCCAGCGCTCGATGACTTGCGCACCCTGAATTATTTGTCCCACTTGAATTCGTTTCGATGGTCGTTGGTTTGGCATACCTCGATTTAATAAAGCACGGGCAATATCGAGTCAAGTTATTTATTTTCAACCACTTAGCCTTACATTAAGTAAGATCGAGCATCTCCTTTTCCTACATGGACTTACCTTACATAATCCTTGCGGTCGTCTGAGAGGATGGCGAATGGGTCGCCTCTCGCTGCGAGTTTGTTGCGCCTCAAGTCTATTTGGTTGCAATAAGTTACGATAGAAAACCGAGATTTGTCCCGCCTCACAAGTGGTAAGGCGGAGGCATTAAAATGACTATTTTTCCATTTCGAAACTCCGCAGGCCATGCGCATTCGAGAGGTTACGTACTAGACTCTGTACATCCATCTTTCCGTCCCATACGAAAAGCAGGATTCTCGTCCTATGACGAACACCAAAACCAACGCAAAATCGGAAATCGCCTCCACGCGGTTTGCGCGCATCAACCTTGACCCCGACTCTGTCCGTGAGTTCATCGACTGGCTCTGCGGTATGGAGCAGATGACTGACTGCGACCAGACTAGCTCCGGCCGCGATGGCTCTCGAAGGCGCATTCCAGCGCAGAAGGAAGACAGGCAGATCGGCCAGGGCGACTGGGGTGAATGTTGGTGGCTGCCGCTCGAACATACCGAATTATTCTTCCCAATATCAGATCGATCGTTTTCTCCTTTCGAAGAATGCGTTAGGCAATCTCGGTCAGGTCATCGAAAACGCCACCGAAGACAAACTGAATTTAAACGGGAAGCGTAGGGCCGCCCCCCATTGTCGGACCTTTAACCTTTTAAGACAGGAGGATGAGGACCTTTTACGTGCCTTCGATAACAGAGACAGATGATGCTAAAGCGAGGTTGCCTAAAAGTAATAGACCTGGTTGCTGACGCGGCGCTCCTAGAGACGCACCGCAGGATGTCGATAGCTGTTTTGAGTTCCTTTCGACATCGTTGACTATAAGAAGATGGGCTGCGAGAGCCTCTGGATCAGAGGATGCTATAAACATGGACGCGATGAGAGTTGGAACTGCCAGTAACCAAACCACCAGGCGAAGAGAGCCTACAGACACGAGTGCTCCCACGTTCTCACGTTGCGATCCTCGAGTACGGCGTTAACCTATCATTGATCCTCAAAGCTGTTGTATCTGACCGTGGGACGCGCGGAAGCGTGTACATATCTCGACGAGGCGGCATCCTCTATCGTGCATCTGAAGAATCTTTCTGATTGTCACAATGGACCAATTTCGTCGAACTGCCACATTCGGCTCCTCGTAGCGATAAATTAGGACCTGAATCTATTGAAGCCTACTCACAGTATTTAGCTAAGTCAAGTCCTTACAATAAGTTAGGCGATTCATGAAGGGTGCTTCAATGAAATCAAGAGATGAGCTGAAGTCCCTGTAAAGTTCTGCACGAAACCTTACAGTCGGTAAGGGCGTTAGAAGGAGCAAGAGATGATTACGGAGGCGGCGCCGCGTCTCACGGTCATGCAACGGATGCGGTTTTACGTAAGATCTGTGGACCAAACAAAGGATCCACAGATCAATGCGATAACAAGTCGCTATGTGTGGCGCGCCCCTTGGTTACATCGGTTCAGCCTGAATTCCTTCGAAAGATGTCGCTACTGCGACGAGGCGCGGGCTCGAATGGCAGTGAGCAGGGCTTCGTGCTTGGGTTGATTCTTCTCGGTGGCTTCGAGTGCGGTCTTGCCGTCTTTGTTGCGGAGATTGGGATCCGCTCCGTGGCGAAGGAGCAGCGTGATGGATTCAATGTCGTCGGTGGTGAAGAGCGGCGTCTCTCCGTCCTTGTTGCGGGCGTTGACGTCGGCACCTAGCTCGATGAGGGCAGCGGTAACGTTCTTGTCTCTGGGTGTATGGAGTGCAGTGTTGACGTCTTCGTAGCGAGCGTTGATGTTGGCTCCGGTTTTGGCGAGGAGACGGACGCACTCGGCGCGGGCACTTTCGGGGTTATCGTCGCTGTACTGATAGGTGGCAGCGATCAGGAGTGCTGTATCTAATCCTGGTTCTTGAGTTCGAGTTTTGGCTGGTAAAGGAGGATCTCGCGGACGAGATCGGGATTGCCGGACTTGGCGGCTTCTGTAAGGATGCTGCCGCTACTGGGATGCTTCAATGTAAAGCCCCCACTTGTTTCCGGGACGATAAGTTTGGATAGGTCGGCGTTGGGGCATCATGCCATCTGTCTATACGGCGAGAACCGGACGCTTACGTTACGTCATCAAGCGTTGGAGTTATTGGTCGATGCTCAGGTCTAGAAGAACTCAGAACGACTCTGACACCCATGAACCCCAAAAATCTGCGGTTCAATTCGCCTCTGTTTCAGTTCCCATCAATTTCAAGTTGGGTGCGACCTGACCTCTGCATGTTCAGGAACCAATTCAGCAGGTGTGATTTCAATCGTGTGTGCTAAGTGAAGTTGGAACACTGGTTGGTTTGGGAATATTGATAGTGAGAGGCTCGCCCGTGCTCCCAGCAAATGTGCTGGAGCCCGAGTAAGTCGCGCTGATGGTATGGGTGCCAGGCGTAGAGAGAACAATTCCATGGATTGATCCCATGATGTTCTGTCCTCCAAGTAGGACACCCACGGTGTTATTGCGGAGGTCGAGCGCCGCCAGATCGGGAACACTGTCGCCGTTGAAGTCTCCTATCACCGTCGATGCAGAGAACAATGTCGATTTAGGCGGAGTGGATCTCGGAAAGGTACCATCGCCGGCGCCTAGGAAGAGAACGACTGAGCTTTGCGCGTCGGTGGTTTTGGTGACTGCGAGATCAGAGAAATTATCACCGTTGAAGTCGGCTACTTCGATGCTACGTACGTCGGTGGCCGGTATTGATCCCTTCAGCGTGAAGGTACCATCGCCCTTGCCGAGATAGATCTCGATTCTGTCAGCAGCAGGCACGGCGAGATCGGGAATACCGTCTCCGTTGAAGTCTCCTGTGGCGATCAGACCATGGCCGCCAGGATTGAGCGAGGTCGAAGTGGTGAATCCCACACAGCACAAGTCGCCGCCTCGGCCAAGGAGCACCGTAACGGTGCCATCCAGGTTTGAGGTAGCGAGGTCCGGGACGCCATCATTGTTGAAGTCGGCAACCACCATCGAAACCGGCTTGCCGGGGACGTCTACATTGGATGCGCCGGGGAAGAAGTTGCCATGGCCGATGCCGACGAAGAATGACACCATCCCGCCGTCAGTGTCTGCGGTCGCGATGTCAGGGAAACCGTCTCCGTTGAAGTCCGCGAGCAGCGTTCCCTGTGGACCAGCGCCGGTTGCGAGCGTCGCTCCCATTGTGAAGGAGCCATCGGGCTTGCCGAGCAGGATCGTAATGGTATTGGTGCTTCGAGAGGTGACGACCAGATCCTGAACGGCATCGCTGTTTAAATCACCCGTGGTTACAAGAGTCGGAGGCACGGGCACGGCGATGGTCGACCGCTCTGTAAAAGTTGCGTCCGGATTCCCGTGAAGAATGGACAGCGTATTTTCCCTGGTGTTGGCGGTGACCAGGTCCGAGATGCCATCCTGATCGAAGTCAGCTACTGCAAATGTTGATGGAGCACTCCCGGTGTTCGAGGCCGGTGTGGCTGTGAGCCCAACGGTGGCATTAGTTGCCGTCAGAACGGCGGATCCCAGGACTACAGGGGCCGCACCATTGATAGAATCCTTGAACAAAATCGTTCCGCCCAGTGGACCTTCGCCGTAGGCTATGACCTGGGTGTGGAAGATATACGTCCCGTCCACGCGGCCGCCCGCCACAGACCCGGTTGCAGTCGCCGCTTTGCCTCGGCTGATGAGCGTCTCAACTGGCGACGAGCTTGGCCCGCGTGCGGCGTTCAGGTTAGGTTGGCCTTGAAACTCCGCGCGGATCCTATAGGTGCCTGGGCCGAAACGGCGACGCAGAATTGCCCAGGCGCCTGGCGTGAGCGTCGCCGATCCGAGGATGGCTGAATCTTCGCAATGGGCCGCTGCCGCGTTGCAGAAGACAACGGTACCATCGTGGAAGAGGACGCCGCCACTGGCCGTGATGTGAGCCGCCAGCGAGACGCGAATGCCAGCCGGGTTCGACGCATAAGGCGCGAAACCGAGACGGACATTTGTTGATGCGGGCAGACCATAGCCCTCACTCTCGTTCCCGTTTGGAAGATAGCCTGGAGCGGTTGCCGTCACTGTGACATAGGTGAAGTAAGACTGGGTCTCGTCCAGCAAGAAGGGGCCAGTGTAGCGTATGGGCTTCCCTAGTATCCCATTCTCGAAGAGGGTATAGTTGATGACTGCGCCGGGCGTGGCGTCCGTAATCGTGAGCAGCACCGGAGACGGATAATATCCGGTTGGAGGATAGATAAGCGGAAGCGCTGTAATGTTCTGGACGGCAGCCGCTGCCGAGGAGCTTGCCTTGTAGACCGTGTCTCCCGAGTAGCTTGCTTCGATGCTGTGCTTTCCGCCGCCGGGTAGCGACGCAGGCAGCGACATGGTAGTCTCCGGTTGGTTGAGAAACACGTCGCCCAGCCACTCGTTGACATAATCGACAGCGATATCAGGAACCCCATCGCCATTGAAATCAGCGACCGTCGGAACTGACGTAAGATTTACGGTGTAACTCAGGGCCGGCCCAGTTGGGCTGTCCGACTGAACGAAGGTACCATCTCCCACACCGAAAAAGAACGATAGGCCACCTACCGCGTTGTCACCCAAAATATGATCTGACAATTGAACACCCGTCAGAGCCAGATCGGGTATGCCATCATTGTTAAAGTCGGCTGCGGCCAGGCGACCAATGAAGTTGTTCACCTTTTGAGGCGCAAGAGGGGTGAAGCCGCCCGTACCATCCCCCAATAGCGTCGTGATGGTCTGCTCCCCACCACTTGAGACTGCAAGGTCCGTATGACCATCCCCGTTGAAATCGGCGGCGGCCATACCCACGCAATACGTCTGCGAGAGGGGGACCGATCGCGACGTGAAGATCCCATCACCCATCCCAAGCAGAAGCTCGACAGTGTTCTGGCCGGCGCTCGGGCCACTCGTGAGCGCCGCGATGTCCAGCACACCATCACCATTGAAGTCTGCGATCAGAACAGGCGGCACATTCCGCTCATCATCCACCCCAAGCGCAAATCCATTCAGCGCGATGGTCTTTGCGTCCCCGAAGGTTCCATCTCCATTGCCGAACTCCATCGTAATGCTTGAGCCCGCGCCGTTTACCACCGCAAGGTCGAGTATCCCGTCGCGGTTAAAGTCGCCGACAAGTAACAACGAGACACTATCATTCATCTGAAGATTGATCGGAGCGCCAAACGTACCATCGCCTACCCCGGGCAGGATCGAAACGGTACAGCACGGGCTTGCAGTGCCAAACTGCCCCACGGCCAGATCGGGAATGCCGTCTCCGTTGAAATCGCCCACCGCAACCGCCTGGTTCCCGGTGCCGTACTGCGGCATCGTCCCGCCTGTAAACGTTCCGTCGCCCTTGCCCAACAGGATCGTCACGGCCTGATTGTCATACGTCACCGCCAGGTCAGGGATACCGTCGCGGTTGAAGTCACCCGATGCCATCTGCATGATATTGATGTAATCGAGCGGAACAGGGTACGAGCGAAGGAGATTCACGCTCCTGGTCCCCTCGCTCAGAGGCAGAGAGCCAAGCGAAGCGCCTGAGTGAGCAAGGTCGAGAAACGATAAGGTCCCGCCGGGGATTGGCCGGGCCGGAGTAAGGATCGTGCTTGTAAGCTGGTAAGCCCCCGATGGCCCCGTAACACTATTACCCTCCCATGGCCCCGTAACACTAAGTGAGGTTGTAGACGCCACCTTCGAGGGTGACTCCACCGTCAGCTTCTGTGCCGCCGAGCTGCTGGGCTGTCGAAGAACAGCGCTGTGTGGCGAAGTTCGCGCGACTCCCTGAAAGACCGCCTTGATGTTGTACGTGCCGATGCCCAGGCGAAGAGGAATCGAGGCGACACCGTGATTCGTCAACTGGGACTGTCCTAGAACTGCCGCGTCGACACACCTGGGCGCATCGGCGTTGCAGAAGAGAACCAGTCCCGGAGACACGGGCCCGCCGCTCGAAGTGACATCCGCCGTCAATTTCACAGTCGTACCTATAGGCACGGAGGAAGAAGACAGGCTGAGCTTAGTTTGTGTCGGCGAGGCTGTCTGCGCAACGCAGAAACCATGTGCGCAGATGGCGAAGAGGCAAGCCCAGCACGCGGAGAACGCGGACCCGAACACGTCACGATAAGAGAAATGAGAAGGAATAGGCCCGGATACTTTCATAGGAAGGTCTCCAGTGTGCCATTTGCCGCCCGATTATACGCGCAATGCACAACACTCGACGTAGGCTGGCAAAAGTGCGTTTGAGCGAAGCCGCGAACGTCACCGAGACGAACGGATCTACATAGTACTTGCGGTGCTGAATCGTTTCTTTGGAAGCCCTACCGGTGGCATTGATGTTCTACAGGTGCGTTAAAGGAAGCCTTCTTCGAACCAGGATTTTGGCAAAATCCCGGAAGGCTTTTTCGTTTAAGGAAGTGATGCACGGAAAACAAGGGTGGGGGGAGATGCAGAAAAACCGGGACCACACCTGGGATGGAAAACGTGAGCGGGACTACTAGGTAGTCCCTCAGGAAAGTAGCAATTGGTTCGAATTCGTTTCGAGCCCACCCGGTGTAAAACCGGGACCTTGATGTTCAAGGTTGTTGCTTACTCTTGTTTCCACTCATGCAATACAACCCAGATAATCCATAGGAGATTTCACCATGCGCGCACTTTTTCGGGTATTCATTGCAGTTGGTTCAGTTGCCGCCGCAATCACCGGTACCATTGTCGCCGTCAAGAAAAACACGGCGTGCGGCCGATTATACGACCAGATAATGCCTGAGTCCGTCAAAACTTCCTTCAAGTGGGCGGAGACGAAATCCGTTAGTGGCTACAAAAAGACAGTCGACTCCACAATCGAGAAGGTCCGCAGGATGCATGCCGTCAAGGATGTCTCCAAATCTGACGACGCGAAGGGTCCAGCGCAGAGAGAGAACTCGCTATTTGACTGGGCAACTGCTAAGAAGTTGGCCGAGTTTCGTGCCAAATCTGCCGCTAAGAACTAGCTATAGAACTACATCAACGAAAGGGACAGGTGCCAACCTGTCCCCTTCGTTGTGACTACAATTCGAGCTATTAGTGAGTACCGTAGATTTCACGAGGACACTCTCTTCGATCCTTGCCAGATGCCCCTATTCACTCAATGAGCTACAAATGCGGATGGAAAAGACGGTTCATCTTTTCATCCTTTCATTATTGCCTTCCTGAGCGTCGCCTCAATCTTTGAGCCCCTTCGGGAAAAAGGCAGCGCTTCAAACATGTCATCGGCGAGCTCGTCGTTAGTTCCCCTCGCAAGCGGAGTAAGCCATTTGTGATCGCGATCACGGACTTCAAGGGTGGCGTCGGAAACTCTACCATGCAATCGCTCGACACCGGTCCGATACCCCGCTCAACATTTGGGTGGACGATTGCAGATATTCCAAACGAACCTCGCTACCGCAGAGCCACGAACGAATTTCGCGCATTACTGACAGAGGTTTCAGTACGTTTCTCGTCGGTACATCCTGAGGCTGAACGATTCCTTGTAACGGCGACTCAGACCACGATACCCCGGATTAATCCCTCTAAACAGTCTTTGGTGACTGTATATAGCTCTGAGTGGGCAACGAAGCCCTAGGCTTGGTTCCTATCAGAGGATGTCCTGTCAATTACACTGTCCCCACAGGGAGGGCCGATATGGTTATGTCCGCACATCCGATCACGGTCGAGCAGTACGAGGCCTCATTTGAGCGTGTCCCGGGTTTTCACGATGAACTCATCAACGGAAGGATTGTAACGACCCCAGATGCAAAACCTCTGCACCAGCAGATCCAGAGAAACATCCAGAGATTGTTGGATGCTGCTTGTGAAGGCACGCCCTATACCGTGAATGGGGGTTCGAATATCAAGTTCCCGGCTTTGCACTCTATGCCGTCTCCTGATGTCTTTGTCGTCCCAACCGACAAGTGGGAGGCTGCGGCGGAATCAAACTCTTATTTAGAGGGGCCACCCCTTATCGCCGTTGAAATCTTATCCCCAGACCAGAACGCCGATGAGAAGGTGGATATCTACCGTAGGGCTGGGGTTAAATCTATTTGGGTAGTTGATCCACGAGAACGTTCTGTTCTCGTTTATAGCCAGGACTCTCAGTATCTCTATCCCGATGGTGACAGGATAGGGCTACCTTTTCCCCTTAGTGTGGAGATCGGGGTAGCTGATATCTTTGTCAAGCCTTCTAAGAGATAGAGCTTTCAGTGTAAAGCTTGGTTTCAGCGTTTGTTGAAACACCCCTGTTATCTGACATCAGCCTGATCCAAATCGAAACAGAGCTACCCCCGGCAGCGATGGGAATGGAGAGGGCAGCAGAACCACCCCACGCCCTTCAGTAAACGGTGCGATCAAAACGCCAGACTTCCTCGAACGGCAGCAGAAGATTCGTTGTGTATGAGGTCGCTGATTCCAGGCCGAACACCTGTCCAGCTGCTGTGGATGATCGTAGTCTTGAACATTCTGGTTGTGTCAGGTTTCATCTGGCCGTGGCATTTGCCTCTCTCAGTGGGCTTGGGCTTGTTCGGAATATTCCTCTTTGGGATTGTGGGAACTCAGATCGCAGTATGACGCTTGAAGAACGGCATTGAGTCGGGGAGATGGCCCGACGCTCTGGTGGACAGTTCGAGGAAGATTGTGACCCACACGGTTATTTCTATTTTCAAAGTTTCGCTGATCATTATCGGTCTTGTGTACATGATCTTCTCGCACCGTGGGCATTCGAGCGGAATCTGGATGTTTCTCTGGCCAGCGATGAGCATCAACAACGTGGTCAACGCCTTTCGCCCACGCCAGGCGAATCCGGATCACAGTAGTCCTCCGGATCCACCAAAGCCGCTCCAGTCTGAGTGCTGGGGAACTGCTCCGCGATCTTTCTCCAACTGAAAGTCGTGACGTTTCCCCGAATCCTCAGCGTGTCTCTTCCCCGCTAGAAAACGGAACGAAAGCCTTGTCCATATACCTGGACTTTCCTGTGCTGAATCTCCCACATGGGGATAGACTGTCGCACGGTATATCCCCTAAAAGATCTGATGGCAGCGAGTACGGTTATAGTTTCGATAACTGGAGCCGAGGCGGCACTCAATTGAAAACGTTCACCGTGGCTACCGCCGTGACGCAAGAGCCCACTCCGTTCCAGTCAATCGTACACATTGGGACAGCGTATCACTGGGGAGGTCTGCACGAGCCTATTCCTCCAGCAGACCGGAGATCGTTTCGACAGCAGCGTTCCATCTCTTTTCCATGTCTTCGCAGAGTCTGTCGAGCTCTTCCAAGACTTCTCGGTCCACACCTTTGCTCTTCAAGTATTTCTTGAGGATCGCGATGTCTCCGCTGAACTGGTCGACGCCGCTGTGCTGAGCGTTGGCCAGGTGCTCGCGGACCGCTTCAACGTCGAATGACTTCTGTGCTGGTTTACTGGTCTGGCGGCTTGGCTCGCCAACGGAATCTACAGGCTTCAGGTCCCCGATTGGAACACGATATCGATAGAGGTTGGTCCCGGGTGTCTGAATATCTACATCGCTGCCGTTCTGGCTTGCTCGAGTGACGGTGTAAATGACTTCAGTGCCAAGGGTGACGCGATCGCCCACCTGGGGCTGCCATGTGAGCGGAAGTTGGTCGGTGTGGATTTTACGTTTAAGGGGCATCGGCTTCGTTGCAATGTGGACAGTTGGCACGATGGTCTATGAGATCTTTGTGCGCGCGGATCAGGGCATTCCGTACCGCAATGACTTTGGTCGGGCCGTCGAGCTTGTCGACGGCGTCTCCAGCACGCTCAAGGAAGGCGCGCGCCAGATCCATACTAGCCGCTCTACCCTCCACCTCTGCCTTGGCAGATACCATCTCAACCTTCACTGCCAACGGCATATTCGAGAGTGGCGCTACCCTGAGCGGAACAGTCGTTATCGACACTACGACGGGGTCAGTCACGAATGTCGATCTCATTTCTCAACTGGGAACAACTGTGATGGAGTTCTTGGGTCCTTCTGGGCAGGCAGCATTCGCAACGCAGAATCTCTTCGAGATCTACGCTGACGACACAAACAATGACCTGTTCAACGTGCTTCTGGAGGGAACCTCTGTAGTAGGGTATACCGGCGGTGAGCTTTGCTCGGTTGATAGTCCACTTGCATGTCCGGCCAGTGGTGGTGGTGGTGGTTGGTGGTCTGGCGGCTGGGTCAACACAATCACTTTCGATATGGACAACCTTCAGTCGGGGTCATTGGTACTAACTTCTACAGAGACAACGGGACCATCACCAGAGCAGGAAGATTATGAACCCGATAAACAAGATGGTCTTCATGCACCCGCCTCCGCCTCCACCTCCGCCCCTTCCACCGATTGCGACCTGCGTCTCCTTTCCATCGGGATCAAACAGCACCATCGGATTATTACGAGCGTACGCATATTTGTTCCAATTTTGCGGCTGCCCGATGTAGTCCATAAAAGCAGCACCTTTGCCCTTGCTCATCGGGGACATCGGGTCCGGCGACATGAACCGCCCCATACTGCTGGCGTAGTACCTTGCCCCGAAGTAGTCGAGCCCGCTCTCGGTGTCTCGTTCTTTGCCGGTGAACCGGGACGCGTCTAAAGCACACGGATGCATAAAGCGCGAAATGCCGTCGTATATGAAAGACGTTTGCATCGTAGCGACGGTTCATGCTCTTTCGTCTGATGCGGAATCAAAGGGCTTTGCGACTTCTGGAAACCTAGACCCGTAAAGCCCTCCATTTACGACAGCTAACGGTACAAAAAGTATCAAGATCAACCACGACTCGTAGTGATTGCTCAGGCCGTAGGGGGGATTTTGAAAACGATTGTAAACAAGGAGACCCGCCCCACACACAGCAGCGTTGGCGCAAATCAGAAAGGAAAAGAACCGAGCGGCCAGATGGGCTCCATCCACGCGGAGAGATAAGACTCCTAGTCCGATTGCGATCACGGATGCGAAACCGTACATGAATACGGAATGAGCCAGCGGAGACAAGGAGAAGGGTTGCGCAGCAAACAGGCCCAAAAATCCACCCACAATAGCCGCTGGCCACCAGAGGAGACTGATTGCCACTTGAGCGGCCCACTGCCCCGTTGTGCGTCTGCTTTCAGCATGTCTTCTCACCCACCAAGAAGACATCCAGATTGAACCGACAAACAGGTATCCAAGTGCAGCCCAGACACCAACGCTTTTATCAGACCACCAGAGAAGAGCAGCACCAATGACTCCTGAAAGTGCCGCTGCAATCATATAAACGAAAGAATTCATCATTGGGGATTCACCTGCGGAATCTGCTGAGTCTTGCCTCTGGTCAAATCCTTCGAGTCTGAGCTCTGTGGCATGTTCAAGACTTGCACAGGATCTTTGCCGGGTTGGTATCCGGCGTCTTCCGTAACGCGAAGCAGCTGAACTTCTGCAACTTACGCCAGACTTGTACCCGTTCCCTTGCCTCAGCTGACGGCAGGTTGAATACCATCCTCAGCCAAGGACCAATTCATCTGCATTACGTGGGTCACATTGCCATTCAACGTCGCCGTTTTTTCTGGCTGAAGAGAACCAGCCGTTTGCATGCATACAATAGGCGGCCGCTACCAGCCATAGAAGGAAGCTATTTTGACCGATCAGTTGCCTGGTCAAAAAGAGTGGGACCAAAAGGAGCAATGCCGTTTTGCGGGGAGTGTCTGATTCATTGACAAGAAGGACGACGAGGGGAAAGCACGCCACCAAAGCCATTGCCCAGAGTAAGGTATTCGCAAGGAGGGCCACGACGAGGAAAAGAAAGAAGCTCCGCTCTCTGCCCATTTCGCGTCCTGCCTTACCAGCAACCAACCATATAACGAAGCCGATCGGGAGGGCCACACCCAGAGCGCCGCCGAGAGACCCTACAAACCGCAAAGGGTTCTGTGCATACCCGCCAATATCGTGCTGGAAAGCGTAAAATCCGTCAGCGCTCATGATCGCCCGGTCATGAAATATCTCGATCGTAGAGAACACATGCGACACCGTCGGCATTCCCACTGCTCCGTGATGGAGCAAATGATCCAAGAAGGAGCGATAGTACCCGATGCCCCATCGATAGAGGGCCAAAAGACCTAACGCGCCACTCGTAAGGAGACCCCATAGTGCTGTGCGCCAGCGTTCCTGGGAAATAAACCACAATATCAACAGCAAAGGCGCAAACTTGATCGAGATGGCTACACCAAGACAGATCCCACCCGCTAATCCGTCTTCGAGATAAAACGAGGCGAGAGTTAGAGCGAGAATGAGAATGTCGATGTTCCCATTGTCGATGTTCATGAACATCGGCAGGGTCAGGAAAAGAGCTAAGAGAACCACGGTTTGGTGCGGGTATCGCCTGTGTAACCCGCAGAGAATGCCTACCATGAGCAGCGACATCGTTGTTCCAAAAGCGATCTTCGACCATTTGTAATTGAGCTTCGCAAGGGGGGAGAAGAAAAAGATCGCTGAGGGAGGATAGATAAAACGACTATCTTTCCTAGTCCATTGCGCATCAGCATACTTCTCATTCAGGTCGACATGGTTAAAATAGGGATCTAGATGATCGTGTGCGGCCAAGGACGCAACGTAGAAAGCCCTAAAGTCATCCATGTAAGAATCTCGCGCGAGATTGGAGTAGAAGCAGCTGATCGAAAGGAGGATCACAAACAACAGAAGCTGAGGCGAAACGTCTCCTCGCCGGATCGCTTTCGTCTTACCCTTCAATGAATCACTGAAATCGGAATTTTCTGTGATTAGCAAGTTGTCGTTCAATTTGATCTCCCGGAATTGTATTGGTACCTAGCCATACCACAGAGAAAATACGAGTTGCTTGAATCGACTCATGTTTCGAATCCCTGCCTCTCCCCCGTTACTTTTTATAATCAACAACTTACATAAAGACTAAAGACTCTAGGGCCGACCAGATCCAAGAATCAACTGCGTTTCTTTCTTCGAGCGATCTTTGGGCTTGGACTCTGATGCCCTTCCGCCGATGGATGCTTATGGTGGTATCCGGAATGCCGCTGTAATACGAGGGCTGCTGCTCCTCTCAGCCTCGCCAGCTCCGCGTCTGTAGTGACCACGAGTCGAGGGGGCAGGCCTGCAAGCATTCGACCATTGAGCTCGGCTTCAACGATAGGTCCAAATCTTGACCACGAAGTGGTTAAATCCCCGGTCAGCAAAATCAGCTCAGGGGATAGTACGGTCGCTATTAGCCTGAGCCCTTGTCCCAGAAACATGGCTTGCTTGTTCAATGCTTCGATCGCTTTACGGTCTTCATCCTCGGCCCGATTCAGCAACTCCCTTATGGTCAAAGCCGGCGTCTTCGGAGCAAGTTCCGCATAAAAACGAAGAGCTGCACGAGAAGATGCGTACATCTCCCAGCATCCGTTGCGGCCGCAACTGCACTGTGGTCCGTTTGGATCGAGAGGAATATGACCAAACTCACCCGCCAGCCCAGACTTGCCTGTCACTAGTTGACCGCTTGATAAGATTGCCGCTCCAACCCCTTCCGAGATCGTTATGAGCACAGCATTACGAATACCATCCATCCTGCCAAACCAAAGCTCGGAAAGGAGACACGCATTCGCGGCGTTATCCATCTCTACCTGAAGGGAAATGCGTTGCTCAATCGCTTTCTTGATGTCGTAGTTCAACCACTTCAGATTCGGTGCCAGGATCAATCGCTGAGAATCAGGATCGACGCGGCCAGGAAGGCTTAGGCCAATTCCCTCAAACGATTTCTCCGGGTATCTTTCACGCATCTCCTCCATTCGATCAATCAGGCTGCTCACCCCCCGATCTGGGTCCGCGAGAAGCGGCAGCACCTCGCGAGAGAGAAACCGGCCGTTCAGATCGACAACGGCAATAATCGACTCGTCAGGACGTATATCGGCAACGAGAATCACCATATCGCTATTCAACGAGAGCAACGTAGGTCTTCGACCCCGTGGCCGTCGCGCTGCCGCACCTTCGACAATCCACTTCTCTTCCAGGAGTTGTTCAACAATGGAAGAAACCGTACTGGGCTGCAATCCAGAAGTGCGCGACAGGTCTGCGCGCGCAATCGGTTGCTTCGTGCGGACAAGCTCTAGAATTACGTCTCGATTGATATCGCGGGCGACCTCGCTCGATGCAAGCTCGACGTAGGCCAGATCGATCCGTCTGATGCCCTGTCTTCTTTGAGCTCGATCTATCTTGGTCTTCATTTTTACTTTCGGTTATTTAACTTCGGCTATTGCATTACGTATAGCCTGCCGAAACATTTATTACAACAAAATTTAATGTAGCTTGAGTCGCATGAGAGCGCATCGATGGCGCATTTTTTGCGCTAATGAATTGTTGATGTTTGGGTCAGTATTTGTGGGGGGTACACAGCATTGCATTCAAAAAATATAGGCGCGCCATATGTTATTGGAATGATTGTTCGGCTGCAAAAATATTTGGCAGATATCAGGAAAATCGCATCGATGAGGCGATGAAAGGGCGTAGTGCTATGTGACGTTGGCACATAGCACGAAGAACACCGCCTTCAGTTATGGAGCAGCGACCTACAAGGATGCTAATGATGAGAGGCACCACCAGTGGGTGGGGCGGATGAAGGCCCCGGCAACGACGAATGAGCTCCGCCTGACCAGGCTCCGGAGGATGGAGCGCTGGACGAAACACGCGATGCGGCCGACGTTGTTCCAGATGATCCAGGGGCCTGATTGACGCGTGTAGATGTGCTATTGGATCGGTTCTGGACATCCGCAGTATGTGAAGCTGCCGATGAATTATTCGCGTGCATGTTGGTTACAGCAGTCGGGTTCGATACCAAGACCTGGGTAGACACTGTGCCATGTTGCGCTACTCCTGCTGAGATCTTGTTCAAATTCCCTAATGATTCGCGAGGCACTCCCAGGCCGGCCGAATCCTTGCGGAAGACAAAGGTGTCAGGCGAAGCTAACCTCGAAACGACCAGTGGCTTGGTATCGACGACGACAAGCGTGGAACGGCCTGCGACCGGCGGCATAGGCGGCTTTGGACACGTCGTGCACTTGGCGGTATTGAGATTCATTGGCTGATTCTGTAATCCATTCCACTGGCTGCCAGGCTGCCATCCCCAACCAGCTCCTGGGCAATACGCCCAACTACCGGAATGGAAGGGCGTCCAACCCCACGGATAGGGCGAGACCCAGGAGTACCCTGCGCCTGGATACCACGCCCATACTCCGTTGGCGAAAGGATCCCACGCTGCACTAGCCAAATACGGCCTCCACATTGAGCCGCATCCCCCTACATTTGCAAAGCTGCCGTAGTAATACAAATCATTGATGCCGTAGAGGGATGAGCCTCCACCATAAGCCGCCGGGACTGAGCTGAGATTGTGATAATCCGCTGAAGTCTTGTCCCAATTATCGAAAGGTTCGGGCTCACCGTTGCTGGCTACGACACGGGGAGCCTGATCTGCTGCATCGAAGGTGAGCGTCTTCTTCTTGCCTACGGCTGTTGTGCCCAATTCGCCTGTGATCTGTGCACTTCCATTGAATACAGCCAGTTTCGATTTGGAGTTATCCAGATCAATACGAATGTGGCTGGAGGGCGCCAGCGTAACCGTATTATTGCCGACCGTAACAGTGAACTCGTTCCCTTTGGTATTCGCTAGGCTTGCATAGAGAGTGCCGCTTAGGAGCTTCACATTGGTAATCGTGACACCGGAAGGAGTGCGTTGGAGAGCCGGAAATTCGATCAAGCTATTAGGAGTAATGCGAATCGTGGAGTTGTCCTCGAACTCGACCTCTGCTACGCCGTCATGGGTCTGCAATCGTTGATCTTGAACAATCGGAAGATTGGCGAACGCCGTTTCGAATCCCCTGTCCGTCTTGCGGTCTAGTTGCACCGTGCCATTCACCTGGCTGAGACGCACGATGCGTACTCCGTTGGATGCTGGAGAAGATTGCGATAGGGCCGTCGGAGAAGCCTCAACCTTGTTCTCGGTCTGGACTGGATTGGATACATCCTGTGCTCGCGAGACAGACCCTAACAGAGCGATGGCCAGCAATGCTGCGACAGATCCAGCAGTGGTCGTCATATACGCCTCCACAATTTAACAAAGAACCAATTCCCAAGAGGTTCTTGAGAGCGTGCTAAGTATAGTCCCACTCGTCGCACAGAGACAGTCCGAAAATTGCAGATGAAGTCGGCTGAAGAAGGAATCTTATAACTGCCGAATGGAGCCTCAATCGGGGGGCTTGACGTTAGGAATGGCAGTTTCAGAGTGCAGCTATATAGTCAAGAAGAAGTCCCATTTTATGAATACTTTACAGACTTAGATGCCAATAAATGGCACTTTTCGGCTGAAAGTACGAGCATAAAGTATCTATTTTGAATACTTTGCGCAATATTGATAGGAGGTGGGGGGCAACTTGGCGATTGAAGATTAGTAGCGAGAGCCCGTGCCTTTTTCCCAGGGGCGTGGATTGACAGGGTCATCTTGCCATTTTTGGCGGCGGCCTACAAGGAACATGATAAGGCCGAAGACGAACATGACGGCTCCCCAGGTGAGGTTGAGGTTGATGCCCATCGACCGCTGGTAGATGCCCGAGTTGCGGGTGATGAAACCGAAGAGGCCCATGATGCCGCCGGTGATGAGGAAGATGAGGCCGAGGGGGATGCGTATGTCGAGTCCCATGTTTCTCCTTATGCAAAGACCAGGTTAAGGATCACCAGCACGGCGAGTACAGCGATGGCCAGGGTTCCGGGCTTCTGATACCAGCTCAAGTGATGCTCAACCGGCTTCGGCGTTAGCGAGTAGACAAGGCCCACCAGTTCTTCCTCCTCGCGCGGTTTAGTCATGAGGCTGACCGCTATTGTGACTACGAGGTTGACGGAGAAGGCGAAGATGGCGGTCCAGAAATTCTGGGCCATGTCGCTGGGGTAGCGATGGAGGATGGCAATCCAACCGCCGTGGATGCCAGTGGCTGCGTCGTCGGGGATGGTTAGGCCGTGATGCAGGAGCGCTGCACCAGTTCCTGCAAGGAGGCCGGTGAAGGCTCCGTGGCCAGTGGTGCGCTTCCAGAACATGCCGAGGAGGAAGGTGGCGAAGAGTGGCGCGTTGACTATCGAGAAGATGAGCTGAAGCGCGTCCATGATGTTGTTGAAGTTCGTGACGGCGTAGGCGGCTCCGATGGAGAGGACGATGCCGCCTATCGTGGCCATGCGGCCCATCCAGAGATAGTGGGAATCGGTGGCTTTCTTGTTGATGTACGCCTGATAGATGTCGTAGGTCCAGACGGTGTTGAAGGCGGTGACGTTTCCGGCCATTCCGGACATGAAGCTGGCAAGAAGAGCCGTGAGGCCAAGGCCGAGAATTCCTGTCGGGAAGAAGCGGAGAAGCATGACCGGGATGGCCAGGTCGTAGTTATAGACAGGGTTGCCGTTAGTGTCGAGTACCGGCTGGCCGTTGACCGGGTTGGTCTTCTGCGGGATGATGCCGTGAGGGTGACGCTCGTCGAGAGGGATCGAGGGATTGGTCACAGCTACAGACCCCACCGTTTGCGAAGCCGCAAAGGATGGGGCACCCGATGTGGCGGATGGGGTAGCCATGTGGGAGGTCACGGTGACGGCGATGAGGCCAGGCATGATGACCAAAAAGGGGAAAAACATCTTGGGAATCGCGGCGATGAGAGGAACGCGCCGGGCGGAAACCTCGGAGTCGGCAGCCATTGCACGTTGGATGACGAGGAAGTCCGTGCACCAGTAGCCGAAGGAAAGAACAAAGCCGAGGCCCATGGCGAGGCCGATCCACTCGACGCCTAGGGAGTTGGTGGAGGCGTGGCCCATGCCACGCCAGGAGTGGGTCATGGTGGCCGGGAGGGTCTGTTTGATTCCCTGCCAGCCGCCTACGTTGCGGAGGCCGATCCAGACCAGAGGAGCGAAGCCGGCGACGATGAGAAAGAACTGAAGGACCTCGTTATAGATGGCGCTGGTGAGGCCGCCGAGGAAGATGTATCCAAGGACGATGATCGCCGAGAGGATGACCGAGACGTGGAAGATGTATGGATCCGGAATGATGCCGTGGAGCAGGCCGAGGGTCTGGATGAGCAGCGCCATGGCATACATGGAGATACCGGAGCTGAGGACCGTCATGATGGCGAAGGAAAAGGCGTTGAGGGCGCGGGTCTTCTCGTCGAACCGCATGCGCAGGTACTCGGGGACGCTGCGAGCCTTGGAGCCATAGTAGAAAGGCATCATAAAGATGCCGACGAAGATCATCGCGGGGATGGCGCCGATCCAGTAAAAGTGGCTGGTAATGATGCCATACTTGGCACCCGAGGCGCCCATTCCGATAACTTCCTGGGCCCCGAGGTTGGCGGAGATAAAGGCGAGACCGCAGACCCAGGCCGGGATGGATCGCCCGGCGAGGAAGAAGTCGTTGCTGGTCCGCATGTAACGCTTGAGAGCGAAACCTATGCCCAGAACGAAGACGAAATAGACCAGCATGATCAGCCAGTCGACGATGGATAATGTCACGGACACCCTTGGAAAGGCATTGGAATTATAGGCACTCTGGCCAACTCTAAATCGTTTATACCCCTCCGTCCAGCAGGGATGGAAAAGTGTGAAACCAATTTTGAAAGGGATTGGGAAACTCGTAAGGGCTTACCCTGCATCCAACGGGGCATTGAATGCAGGATCAACCTGCATGTACAACTTGCGTGAACTCTCTCGGGTTTGTTCGCATGTTGCGACGGACGAAAAGAGACTCTCAATGAACACTTGCAGGACTTTCTCAGTTTTTTCCTCCTTGGAGTACCGACCTGTGATGCCCGACACCCTTCTTCTCATCGACGATAATGCAATTCAAGCGGCCACCCGGCAGACGATCTTGAAGCGCGCTGGATATTTTGTGATTGCGGCACTCAATCCGCAGCGTGCTTTGGAGCTGTTTCGGGCTGGGGAATATCCCATAGACGTTCAATTGGTGATTACAGATCACATCATGCCTGGAATGAGCGGCGCAGACTTTGTTCGCGAGCTGCGCAAGATGTTTCCCAGACTTCCAGTGCTTGTAATCAGTGGACTGGAAGAGGCTGAGGCGGAGTACGAGGGCATGAATGTCCTATTCCGGCTGAAGCCGTTGCTTCCGGACCATCTGTTGGCCAGCGTGCAGAGTCTAATCCACTCGCAACAGACCGAACCGGCGCGACGGAACGGTTCGGTAAACGATGCTTTATTGCTGTGAGAGCCTTTCCCTTGAGAGAATGAAGGGTAGAGGAATTCATGCGAACGCATCCTATGCCGGACTTCGGCAGTTTCACGCTGCTTCTAGCCCTGGCTTTAAGTGTTTATACGTTAGTTGTCGGCGGGGTTGCGCTTTGGCGCGGACGGAATACGACCGATAGCGGCGCGGGCCGGTTGGGTGAGACGGCGCGGCGAGCAGGAATCGGCAGTTTTGTAGCGCTGAGCTGCGCGGCGTTTTCGTTGGTGTGGGCTTCGTTTACGAACGACTACTCAGTTTCTTACATCCTGCACCATACAAATAAGGACCTGAATACGGCGTACAAGTTTTCTGCGCTCTGGTCGGGGCAAGAAGGCTCGCTGCTGCTGTGGGCGTGGCTTCTGAGCGCGTATGGGTTTGTGCTGCGGATGCGGCATAAGGTGGATGTCCGGCTTTCGGCGTTCGCGTCGACGATTCTGGCTGGAATTCAGGTGTTCTTTCTGCTGCTGCTGAACTTTGCGGCTCCTCCGTTTGCGATTCAGCCAGGGCCGGTGGCGCAGGATGGATTCGGGTTGAATCCGCTGCTGCAATATCCGGAGATGGTGATCCACCCGCCGATGCTATATCTCGGATATGTTGGGTTCTCGGTGCCGTTTGCGTTTGCGCTGGGGGCGCTGATGATGCGGTATCCGGGCGAGAAGTGGATCCACATTACGCGCCGATGGACGATGGTGACGTGGCTGTTTCTGACCTGCGGAATCTTTCTGGGGGCACACTGGGCCTATAGCGTACTCGGCTGGGGTGGGTATTGGGGATGGGATCCGGTTGAGAATGCTTCGTTGATGCCATGGTTGACTGGAACGGCATTTCTGCACTCAGTGATGATGCAGGAGAAGCGCGGGATGATGAAGAGCTGGAATGTGTGGCTCATCTTCTCGACGTTCCTGTTGACGATTCTGGGGACGCTGTTGACACGGTCGGGCATTGTGAGCTCGGTGCATGCGTTCGCGCAGAGTTCGATTGGAAGCTGGTTCTACGGGTTCATCATCCTTGTGTTTGCTGTGTGCCTGTTTACGTTCTTCAAGCAGAAGGACCATTTGAAGAGTGAGAACAAACTGGAGTCGCTGGTGAGCCGCGAGTCCAGTTTTCTGTTCAACAACATGGTGCTGCTAGCGGCGTGCTTTACGGTTTTATGGGGAACGCTGTTCCCTGTTTTGAGCGAGTATGTGCAGGGGTCGAAGGTTACGGTAGGAGCTCCGTTTTATAACCGAGTGAACCTGCCGATTGGCTTGTTTCTGCTTTTCCTGACGGGAGTTGGGCCGCTGTTGGCATGGCGTTCGACTTCGCTTCGGTCGATCCGGCGAAACTTTATTCTGCCGGGAATTGCGATGGGTTTGGCGCTGGTAGGGTTAATTGTCTCTGGCGTTCATCCGTGGAGCGCGGGCGATGATATGCAGGCGGAGATCTTTTCGCTGGTTACGTTTTCGCTTGCTGCGGGCGTGATTACGGCTATCGTTGCGGAGTTTTTGCGCGGGGCTGCAGTAGTGCGGACGCAGACGGGGAAGAGTCTGTTTGGCTCTACGATCCTGCTGGTACGAAAAAACACGCGGCGGTATGGCGGGTATATCGTCCACTTCGGCATCGTGGTGATGTTTATCGGAATCGCCGGCGGCGCATTCAATCAGTCGCGCGAGCAGGAGATGGGCTTCGGCGATGAAATGAGAATGGGGCCGTACAGATTGGTTTGCCAGAGCTTCACGCAGGATTCGAATCCGAACTTCGATACCGAGTACGCGCTGCTGGATGTTTATAAGAACGGCAAGAAGATTACGCAGCTTGCTCCGGAGAAACGTTTCTATCAGGCGAGCCAACAGACATCGACGATCGTGGCGAACCACTCTACCCTACAGACCGATCTTTACGTCATCTATGAGGGCAAGAATCCTGATACGGATAAGCCGATCATCAAGGTGTTTCTGAATCCGCTGATGAACTGGATCTGGATCGGGGTTGGGATTGTGGTGCTGGGGACGTTTGTGGCTCTGGTGCCGAACGTGACCAGGACACCCAAGAAGGCCCTGGTGGAGGTGGAAGTACCGGTCGAGGCCGAGGTCAACCATGTTTAAGCGATGGATACAGGCGGCCATGGTCTGCCTGCTGGGCGTGATGATGATCGGGGCGAACGATACGTCACGGTTCAACCGGATTGGCCACCAGATGATCTGCGTGTGTGGCTGTGGGCAGATTCTGCTCGAGTGCAATCACGTGGGCTGTCCTGACTCGGACCGGATGATTGGAGAACTGCGGCAGCAGATGTCGGCGGGCGGATCGGATACCGCAATCACGAACTGGTTTGCGGCGAAGTATGGGCCTACTGTGCTTGCCGCTCCTATACGCGGCGGGTTCGATAATGTGGCGTGGATCGCTCCGCTCGCGGTTTTTCTGCTTGCTACGGTAGGAACTGCGTTTCTGATTCGGGTTTGGAAGCTGCGGTCTGGAAAGAAAGCACCCGTTGCTGTTGTGGGCGGTGGCAATGTGGCTGGAGATGCGTTGCGCGAGAGGATTCGCAGGGAGACGGAGTACTGATGGGCATGATTGCTGGTGTGGTACTGACGCTTGCGCTGTTTGCATTTATCTTCTGGCCGGAGCGGAATCCGTTCGTTCAGGCCGATAAGACGCGGGTAGATTATCTGCGCGAGCGGAAGGACGTTATCTACGAGAACCTACGGGATTTGAACTTTGAGTATCTCGCCGGGAAGTATCCCGAGCAGGATTATGCTGAACAGCGGTCTGGGCTGGAGGATGAGGCAGCGAGGGTAATCTCTGAGATGGAAACACTGGCGGCTCGGGGTGTGGTGAGCGGGCGGCGGGTGTAGGCATCAGTGCCTCAGACTAAGACCAAGTCTGCATTAGACGCTGTAGCGCAGAATGGTTAATGCGCAGAAACTGCGCCTGTTGACGTAAACTTGAGTGTGACCTTTTTTAGCTTTTCTCTCCGACGTTTTGCTTTGGCTGCTGCGATGACCGCGACCCTTTCTGGGTTTGCGCTTGCGGACTCGATTACCGGAACCGTCATCAATAAAACGACGAATAAGCCCGCGGCTGGCGATGACGTTGTGTTGATTCGCCTGCAACAGGGTATGCAGGAGGCTTCGCGCACGAAGACGGACTCGAAGGGGCGGTTTACGCTGGATGTCCCGGACAAGGGCATTCACCTGGTGCGGGTGACGCACGATAAGGCCAACTATTTCCGCCCGGCGCCGGAGGGGACGCAGTCGGTGGAGGTAGAGGTTTACAACGCCGCGGCAAAGGTGGAAGGAATAAGCGGCGAGGCGGATGTGATGCGCATCCAGACCGATGAGAGCGGCAAGGGTCTGAAGGTGGTCGAGAACTTCTTTGTGAAGAATGAGTCGACTCCGCCACGGACGCAGTTCAGCGACCGGCCGTTTGAGTTTTATCTACCGGAGGGTGCGGTGGTGGAAGGATCGGCTGCGCTGGGGCCGGGTGGAATGCCGGTGCAGGCTTCGCCGGTGCCGCTGGGCGATCCGAACCACTATGCGTTTATCTTTCCGATTCGGCCGGGAGAAACACGGTTTCAAATTACGTACAAGCTGCCTTATGGCGGGAACTTCAAGTTCGCTCCGCGGATGGTGATGCCGACCGACACGATTGCGGTGATGATGCCGAAGAGCATGACGTTCAAAGGTGGGGCTTCAACTCCGTACACGCCTGTGACCGAAGATACGAATGCCCAGACTTACGTTGCGCGGAATGTTGCTCCTTCGCAGGCGCTGGATTTTACGGTTTCGGGGACGGGGCAGTTGCCGCGGGATTCGGGCGCTGCGGCGGCCGGTGGGCAGGGTGGTCAAGGCACGGATACTTCTGCGCCGGCGGGTGCGGGAAATGCGGCGGCTGCGGATACGCGGCCGGGTGGTGGATTGGGGACTCCGCTTGATCCTGAAGGGACGAATGATCCTTGGGCGAAGTACAAATGGTGGATCCTGGGAGGACTGGGACTGCTGCTGGCTGGCGGCGCGGGCGTGATGCTGAAGAACGGTTCGCCGCACACGGCGGCTCCGGCTGCGACGGGAGCCTCTTTTGCTGTGGGGCCAAATGCGCTGCTGGCGGCCTTGAAGGAAGAGCTGTTTGCGGTGGAGACGGATAGGTTGCAAGGGCGGTTGAGCGAGAGCGAATATGTCGAGCAGAAGACAGCGCTTGAGATTGTGCTGAGACGAGCGCTTCTGCGTAGTGAACGGGATGCCGAGGCGTCTCGCGTTGCGGGAACTGCTGTGTAGGAGGTAGCCATGAACACCTTCAAATCGACGCTGCTATTGGTTCTGTTGACGTTGTTTCTGATCTTTATTGGGGACATGGTCGGCGGACGCAATGGGATGGTGCTGGCGTTCGTGCTATCGGTGGTGTTCAACTTCGGGACCTATTTCTATTCCGATAAGCTGGCGCTACGGATGTACAACGCGCAGCCGGTGACTCGCGAGCAGCTACCGAGAGCGTATGCGGCGGTGGAGCGGTTGACGGCGAAGCAGGGTCTGCCGATGCCGAAGATTTATGTGCTGCCGACGGACTCGCCGAATGCGTTTGCTACGGGGCGGAATCCGCAACATGCATCAGTCGCGGTTACGCGTGGGATTCTGGATCTGCTGGATGATGAAGAGCTGGAGGGTGTGCTGGCTCATGAGCTGGGGCATGTAAAGAACCGCGATATTCTGACCAGCTCGATTGCCGCTACGCTGGCGGGCGCGATTACGATGGTGGCGCGGATGGGTTTTTGGGCTTCGATGTTTGGCGGCGGTGGTGGTGGACGGGACCGAGATCGTGGCGGTGGTGGGCTGGGCGCGTTGCTCATGATTATTGTGGCTCCGATTGCGGCTTCGCTGATTCAACTGGCGATCTCGCGGTCGAGAGAGTATGAGGCAGATGCGACGGGCGCTGCGGTGACGGGCAATCCTTATGCTCTGGCTCGGGCGTTGCAGAAGCTGGATGCATACTCGAAGCGGATTCCGATGCAGGCTTCGCCTTCGACGGCGCATCTGTTTATCGTCGCTCCATTGCTGGGCAGCGGAGGGTTTGCGAATCTGTTTTCGACGCATCCTCCAATGAAGGAACGAATTCAACGACTGATCGGAAGGGACTTCGTTTAATCGATGCAGACAGTTTTGCGGGCTTTGCGGTTGTATGCGATGGTGGCTTGGGTTGGTGGGCTTATCTTCTTTGCCTTTGTGGTTGCGCCGGTGGCGTTTCATAGCTTGTCGAGTGCGCATCAGGCTGGTCTGGTGGTGGGAGGCACGCTCCGAGCGCTGCACATGATAGGTTTGGTTGGGGGCGCGATTTTTTATGCGGCTACTTCCCTGCTGTGGTTTCGGGCTGAGGTTCCGGCGCGGGTGAGCTTCGCGATTCAGTTGGCGCTGGCTGGTGTGATGCTGGCGGTGACGGCCTACTCGCAGTACAGGATTCTGCCGGCGATGGAGCGGGATCGGATGGTGGCCGGCGGACAGGTGGAGACGGCTTCGCTGGAGAATGCAGGGCGGGTGGACTTCGAGCGGCTGCATGTGTTGTCGGAGCGGCTGGAAGGGCTGGTGTTGTTCTGCGGGCTAGGTGTGGTGTTCTATCTGTCGCGTGAGTCGCAGTGGCCGGAGACGGGTAAAATCAAGACGATATGATCTTTTGGAAGCAGGGGCGGCGTTGTGCTGACTCGCCGTAAGGGCTAGCTATGTCTGTGTTCTGGTTGAGCCTTACGCTGGGGTTGGTAGCGGGGCTTGCGGACTATCTCGGTGGATTTCTGCTGGTCCGGCGATCGCCTTCGGCGCGGGCGCTGCGGTATTTTGTCGCGCTGGGTGCGGGTTTCATGCTGGCGGCGGCGGTGCTGGAGATGGTGCCGGAGGGGCTGAACCTCAATCCTCGGTGGGCTCCTTTGCTGATTCTGCTGGGATACTGCGGGGTGCATCTGCTGGAGCATACGCTGGTGCCGCACTTTCACTTTGGCGAGGAGACGCATCATCACGAGTTTCTGTCGGCGAGGACCAGCTACTCGGTGCTGCTGGGGCTGGCGACCCATACTTTCTTCGATGGCGTGGCGATTGGGTCAGGGTTTGTGCTGTCGCACTGGCTGGGGGTTGTGCTGTTTCTGGCTGTGTTTCTGCATAAGATTCCAGAGGGGTTCACGATTGCGAGCGTGATGCTGGCGGGTGGACGCGGGCGAAGGGCGGCGCTGAATTCTGCGCTGTTTCTGGGGGCGATGACGGTGCTTGGGGTGCTGGTGATTAATCTGCAGCCTAGCTGGGTGCGGGCAGGGTTGCCGCTTTCAGCGGGTGTGACGATCTATGTTGCAGCTACGGACCTGGTGCCGGAGGTGAATCGGGAGCCGGGGATTCGGATGGCCCTGGTGTTTTTTGCGGGGGTGGTGGTGTTCTTTTTGCTGCGGCTGATTGGGCCTTCGTAGCACCGCGGATTTGCGCGGAGAAACACGGATAGAAGCAAAGGATGGCTGCTAACTCATTGCTGGCTTTTGGACTTGCAGGGTGACTGTTGCGGCGTGAGTGAGGGTGGCTCCGGTGGGGGCGGTGGCGGTTCCGGTGATGGTGATCGTGTAGGTTGTGGTGCTGGATTGGGAGCCGGTGTAGATTCGGTCTCCGCAGCCTGTGAAGAGCGCTAACGATGTCAGGGCGAAGAGCGATATTTTTTTTCGGCGGCGTGCGGTGAGGATCGTGATGGGGAGGAGGATCAGGGCGAATTTAATTGGTGTGGATGTGGTTTTTTGCTGGTTGGCTGTGGTCTTTGGGGTGGTAATTGTGACAGTGAAATTGCTGGTGTTGGCCCCGGGGGGGATGTAGGCGGGGTTGAAGGAGGCCGTGGTGAGGTTGGGGAGGCCGGAGGCTGAGAGGGTGATGGGGCTAGAGAGCGAGGCTCCTTGAAACTGGATCGCGAAGGTGAAGCTGGCAGTGCTGCCGGAGACGATGGTTTGGGTGGTGGTCCCAGTGCTGGCGAGGGTGAAGTCGGGGCTGGGGTTGGTGCCTATGCCGATGAGTTGCGGGGTGGAGGTGCTGGGGAGGAAGTTGGCGTCGCCGGAGTAGAGAGTTGTAAGGGTGTGGATGCCCTGGGTAAGGGCGGCGGTAGTGAAGGCGGCGGCGCCGGTTGAGGAGACTTGGGCGGTGAAGAGGGTGGTCGCGCCATCGAGGAGGGAGACGGTTCCGGTGGGTTGGCCTGCGGTGGTGCTGGCTATGTGGGTGGTGAGAGTGACGGGCAGGCCGGGGTCGATGGTGGTTGCGGAGGCCGTGAGAGTGGTGAGGGTGGGAGCGGGCAAGATGGTGAGGTTTGCGGGGGATGGGGTGAGGGTGTAGTTCCCTGCCGCAGGGCCGGTAAGGGTGGCGGTGATGGGATAGCTTCCGGCGGGAGAGAGAGCTGCGGCCGTGGTGGTAAAGGAGGTAGAGAGATTATGGGCGTCTTGCTGGAGGAGGTTGCTGAGGGTGGCGGAGAGTGGTGGGATGGGCTGGCCGTAGAGGAGGGTGCCCGGGGTGATCGCGGCGGTGATGGGGCGCGGGGAGATAGTGAGGGAGAAGGTGGGGCTTTGGGCCGAGGCGTGGGTCAGGTCTCCGGCGTAGGTGGCGATGATGCTGTGATGGCCAGCGGCGAGGTTTGTGGTGGTGAGGGTGGCGGCGTTGGCGGTGATTGGTGTGGTGCCGAGGGTGATGTGGCTTAGGGTGACGGCGTTCGCGGTGGCGAGTGGAGTGAAGGTGTCGAGGAATGTGATAGCGCCGGTGGCTTGTGTTGTGGTGCTGAGATTGGCTGTAAGTTGTCCGGTGCCATAGGTGATGACCGATGGGGCGGTGAGGGTAAGGGTTCCAGGTGTAGTAGCTCCGAGACCGGCGATGGTGTGGATAGTGGCGTCGGTGGAGATCTGACGGATGCGCTGGTTGCCGGTGTCGGCCAGAGTGATCAGACCAGTGGGTGAGTTTGCGGTGGCTCGGGGGGTATCGAGTGAGGCGGTGGTGGCGGGGCTTCCGTCTCCGGCGAAGGTTTGGGTGCCTTGTCCGGCGACGGTCGTGACGGTGCCGGTAGTGGCATCGATGCGGCGGATGCGTTGGTTAGCGGTGTCGGCGAGATAGAGATTGCCGGAGGCATCAAGGGTTAGGCCGTGAGGGAGGGCGAGGTTCGTGTTCACACCGTCACCGTTGTAATTGGCGGTGCCCGTTCCGGCGATGGTAGTGATGATCCCGGTGACGAGATTGAGCTTGCGGATGCGGTGGTTGTGGGTGTCAGCGAGGTAGAGGCTGGTGGTGTCTGCGGCTAGGCCAGTTGGGGAGTCGATGGAGGCAGAGGTGGCGGGGTCTGAGTCGCCAGAGAAGCCTTGCGTGCCGTTGCCTGCGATGGTGGTGATGATGCCGGAGGGGGTGACTTTGCGGATGCGGTGGTTTTGCGTGTCGGCGATGTAGAGGTTGTTGGTGGGATCGATGGCGATGGCGGTGGGGAGGTTGAGGTGGGCCGTGGTGGCTGGGTTGTTGTCGCCGTCGAAGCCTGGGGTGGAGGAACCTGCGATGGTGGTGATGATGCCGGTGGCTAGGTTGAGTTTGCGGATGCGGTGGTTGTGGGTATCGGAGATGTAGAGATCGTTCGCGTCGATTGCGAGGCCTTGGGGTGAGTCGAGTTGGGCGGAGGTGGCGGGGCCTGAGTCTCCGGAGAAGCCTTGCGTGCCGGTGCCCGCGATGATGGTGATTGCTCCAGTGGTGTCTACTTTGCGGATGACGTGGCGGGCGGTTTCGGCGAGGTAGAGATTGCCCTCGGGGTCGAAGACGATGGCTGAAGGGAGTATGAGGGGGATGGTTGTGGCGGAGACTGTGGTCTGCGGTTGTGCGCGGAGGGATAGAAGGAGGAACGCGAAGGTTATCCAGAACGGAGTTGGGGTGTGGCGATGGGTTGTGATGCTCTGCGGACCCATGGATAGGTTGAGCTTACATGATGAAGCCCGGCGCTCCCACCCAGAAACAATGTTGATGACTTAATTCAGCTGGGCAACCCCAGCTTTTGTTCCTGGGGTGAGGAAGGCGGTCGTGCTGCGCACGATACCCCACCCTTCGCAAAAACGCGAAGGATGGGGCACCCGGCGTCTCGAATTCACCGAGGGTATCCTCTCAATTATTCGGCTATTCGGCGGCGGTGCGGTTGCGGAGGGAGCCAAGCTTGTCGATGGTGACGATGACCTCTTCGTTGGGCTTGAGCCACCGCTTGGGGTTGCGGCCAAGGCCTACGCCTTCGGGAGTTCCAGTGCTGATGATGTCTCCGGCTTCGAGTGGAGTGAGGCTGGAGATGTGAGCAATGAGGGCGGGGATTTTGAAGATGAGGTCGTTGGTGTTGGAGTCCTGCAGGGTTTCACCGTTGATGGTGAGGGAGATGCGCAGGCTGTGCGGATCGAGGATCTCATCGGCAGTGGTGATGTCGGGACCGAGCGGGGTGAAGGTGGGGAACGATTTTCCTAAAGTCCACTGTGAGGTGGCGAGCTGAATGTCGCGTGCGCTGACGTCGTTTACTATGGTGTAGCCAAAGACGTACTGCTGCCAGTCCTCTGCGGCGATCTGGTAGCCGGGTTTGCTGATGACTACGGCGAACTCTGCTTCGTAGTCGGGCTGCTCGGAGATTTTGGGAAGGATGATGGGGTGGTCAGGGCCAACGACCGAGCTTGAGAGCTTCATGAAGACAGTTGGGACTTTTTGGACGGGCATCTTGGACTCGTCGGCGTGCTTCTGGTAGTTGAGGCCGATGCAGAAGATACGTGGCGGACGCGGGATAGGAGCGTGCAGCGTGACGGTATCGAATGGGATGCGCGGGGCGTTTGGCAGCTTAGCGCTGATGTCGGCTAGAGCGGGTGGGCCGCTTTGGATGAGGCTGAGGATGGAGGGGTAGCCGAAGGATGCGAGATCGACTATCTCGTTGTCGATGAGGACGCCGGCTGTGGGAGTGGTTGCGAACTTGGTGGAGAAGGTGACTAGCTTCATGCTTCTGTGCTCCTTGATTCACTACCTGGCTCACGCCAGGCTTCGCCAGTAGGATAGGCGAATCGGGTTAGGGATTCTTCGCGGATCTGAATACTGTAGCCGGGTTCGGTGGGGAGGAGATAGTGGCCGCGACGGATGCGGACGGGCGTGAGGAAGTGCTCGTGGAGGTGGTCGACGAACTCGATGACGCGGTCCTGCAGGGAGGCGGAGACGGCGAGGAAGTCGAAGATGGCGAGGTGCTGGACGTACTCGCAGAGGCCGACGCCGCCGGCGTGGGGGCAGACGGGGATGTTGAACTTTGCGGCGAGGAGGAGGATGGCGAGGTTTTCATTGACTCCGCCTACGCGGCAGGAATCGAGTTGGAGAACGTCGATGGCCTGGGCCTGGAGGAGCTGCTTGAACATGACGCGGTTGTGGCAGTGCTCGCCGGTGGCGATGCGTACTGATGGGACTTCGCGGCGGATGCGGGCGTGGCCGAGGATGTCGTCGGGGCTGGTGGGTTCTTCCATCCAGTATGGTTTCAGAGCGGAGAGCTGGCGGGTGCGATCGATGGCTTCGAGGACTCCCCACTTTTGGTTGGCGTCGACCATGAGCTTGTTGGTCCAGCCGATCTCTTCGCGGACGATGTGGCCGCGATGGAGATCGTTTGCGGGGTCACCGCCTACTTTGAGCTTGAAGTGGGTCCAGCCTTCGGCAAGTGCTTCGTGGCAGAGACGGCGGATCTTTTCGTCGGAGTAGCCGAACCATCCTACGGAGGTGGTGTAGGCGGGGTAGCCTTGCTGTTCAAGAATAGCGAGGCGTTCTGGTTTGCCTGCGCTGCGGGCTTTGGTGAGGATGTCGAGGGCTTCTTGTGGGGAGACGGCGTCTTCGATGTAGCGGAAGTCGATGGCTTTGATGAGCTGGGTCGGCTCCATGTCGGAGAGGAGCTGCCAGAGGGGTTTTGATTCGGCGCGGGCGTAGAGGTCCCAGACGGCGTTGATAAGGGCTCCAGTGGCGAGGTGGATGACGCCCTTTTCGGGGCCCAGCCAGCGGAATTGGGAGTCGTCGGTGAGTTGGCGCGAGAAGGCGCAGAGGTCGTCGGTGATGGAAGTGAGGGTGCGGTTGACGACGTAGCGGGAGAGATAGCGGATTGCCTGGACGACGAGGTCGGTGCCACGGCCGAGGGTGAAGGTGAGGCCGTGGCCTTCGAGGGGGGAGTTGGTTTCGAGGATGCAATAGGCAGCTGAGTAGTCGGGGTCTTTGTTGACTGCGTCGGAGCCGATCTGCTCGCGGGAGGTCGGGAAGCGTAGATCGATGACGCGGACATTGGTGATGAGAATTTGGCTCAAATGATTTGATATCCGTTCGTTGGATTTTAAAAGTTAGGAGGTGGTCCAGCCGCCGTCGATAGGGATGATTGCTCCGTTGATGAACTCTGCTTCGCGGGAACAGAGATAGCGGACAAGTGAGGCGATGTCTTCGGGAGTGCCGAGACGGCCAATGGGTTGGCGGGCGACTAGTTCGGCGCGGACCTTCTCTTTCTCGTGGGCATGGTATTTCTCGAGGTAGCCTTCGACGAAGGGCGTCTGAACGGTGCCAGGAGCGATGCAGTTGACGCGGAGCTCTTTGGGGTAGTCAACGGCAATCTGGCGGGTCATGGCGTGGATGGCGCCCTTACTGGTGCAATAGGCGAAACGCTGTTTGACGCCCACCGTGCCTGCCGCTGAGCCGATGTTGACGATGGAGCCATAGGAGGCGAGTAAAAGCGGAAGCGCTGCCTGAGTGACAAGGAAGACGCTTTTGACGTTGACGTCGATGACGCGATCGAAGTCCTCTTCGGAGGTGTTGACGATGCCACCTACGAGGCCGATGCCGGCGTTGTTGATGAGGATGTCTAGACGGGGAATGTTTGCAAAGGCGGCAGCGATGGAGACGGCGGAGGTGACATCCATTGAGACGGCGGATGCGTTGGGAAGCTCGGCGGCGAGAGATTGGGCACCTGCGAGGTTGATGTCGGCCAGCAGGACATGCGCTCCGGCACGGGAAAGCTCGCGAGCAGTGGCGGCTCCAATGCCGCTGGCGCCGCCGGTGATGAGCGCAATCTTGTTTTCCAGGTGAAAGATATCGGTCATAGGTTGAAATATAGAACAAGTACCCAATGAGGATAACTCTTTCGGAGGACACTGGCGACTGGGAGACGCGCCGTGCCCTCGAATGGTACTCTTCGTTTGTTTCTGCGGCGTGTTCGCCGCGATTTTGAGAGGGACGCGCGGAGGAAGAATGCAACGACATTGTTTGACGTTGGATTTAAAGGACGATGCTGTAGCAATTGCAGAGTACAAACGCTACCACGTTAAGATATGGCCCGAGGTGAAGAAGAGCTTGCTGGATGCGGGTGTTCTTGATATGGAGATTTACTTGCTGGGAACACGGATGTTCATGATCATGGACGTTAATAACGAGTTTTCGCTATCGGCGAAGGCCTCGGCGGATGCGGCCAATGCGAAGGTGCAGGAGTGGGAGGCGATCATGAGCAGGTTCCAGCAGCCATTACCCCAGGCGAGGCCCGGGCAACGATGGATTCCCATGGAGCGCGTGTTCAGTCTGGCGGAGCAGTAGCGAAGACATTTACGTCCGTTATCGGAACTGAGGGCGAAATGCCCCGGCCCTGGGAATTTTACCGGGGCCTGGGCTGCTCCAGTCGAACGTTTAGGGCAATTTCTGGAAGCGCCCGTTAGAAAGGCCTTTGGCGTAGGGCTGGTAGACGGGAGCCCCTGCGCCGACAATCTCTGTGACGAAGTTGGAGGGAGTGGCGGGGGTCCCGTCTCCTGCGACCCATACGTTGCCCGACATATCGATGACAACAGCCCGGCCACCGCTAGCGAAGCTGGTTCCCTGCTGGATTCCGTTGGCAATGGTAGTAAAAGGACCGAGGTTGGCTGGTGAAATGCTTATGTCACTGACACTGGCAAGCCCAGTATTGTTCGGCGCCCAGACGTTGTACTGAGGGTCGACGACGATCGCGGTTGGATTGCTGAGACCGCCCAGGCCGGTAGTGGTGGGCCAGTTGGAATTCAGAGAAAAGTTGAGCCCGCTTCCGGTGAGATACGAAAGTCCTCCGTTAGCGCTGCCTATCGAGGAGACGACGACGCTGCCGTTTCTTGTTATAGCGACGCCATAGCTGCTGTCACCCGCTGTTCCGAACGTTGTCGTGAGGAACGAGCCGGTCGTGTTGTACGAGGCTGTTGGAGGCGCAATTTGTGAGATGAAACTGCTGCCGGAGGTGGCCCACACCGCGCCAGTCGTGTCTGGCATGAGACGGCTGGGAAGAGAGCCGAGGCCTGTGGCCACTTGAGTTGGAGAGGTCACAGTAGTTGCATTCGCAGCGCCTGCAATCTGGTAGAGAGAGCCATCAGGAGCAGTGGAGAAATAGACGTTGTCTGCACCGTCTGCAGTGACCGCGAGAGGTGGCGCAGAAGTGGTATAGGCGAGGACACTGCGACTAATGGGGTTGTAGCGATAGATATTATTGGCGGCGCTGGTGCCGTACCAAATATTGCCCTGAGTATCGATCGTGTTGCCGCGTGAACTGCCGCCACCGAGGAAGACACAAGCCTCGGGGATGCCGTTGGATGAGATCGCCGAGAGATTGCCCGTAGTTGCCTGACCGTTAGCGATCCAAAGGTTGCCGCTCGCGTCGATGTTGATGTCCTGCGGAGCATTGATAAAGGAGCCACCGCTGGTTCCACAAGTGCTGGTGCTGTTGTAGGTGATCGCAATAGACCAGTCGGAGGGAACAGATGAGAGTGCCGGTTGAAAAGGTGCGCCTACAGCGGCGGCAAGATTGAAAAGATTCTGGAGATTGGTGGTGCTACTGTTGGTCGGGTTGCTCAACATGTAATAGGCCGCCTGTAGGGTATCTGTGGCCTTGAGAAAAGCGGCTGAGTGATAGGGGCGGTCGGTTTGAACTACGTCGGGCGGAGTTGCATTATTGAAGAGCGTCTGGCACGGAGTAGCGCTGGACTCGGTATTGTTGACACACGCCGCGAGAATATTTGCGATTTGATTGATCGTCGCGGCCGGAGATGTGGCGGTAACAGTTACGGCCGAGACTCCGTCACCGCTACTGCCAGCAAGCTGGGTTGAAGCCACAGCGGTTCCCGTCGCGACGTTGGCCAGATTGGCGATAGTTGCGACCGTGTTGGTGAGCGCCAGCTTTGCTACCCCGATGCCGTCCGTTCCGATAGCTTCCGTGACTGGATTGAAGTACTGCTGAAGCGCGGCCATGGTGGCAACCGTGGTGACCTCGTTCAGATCGAGAAAGCTGGAAGACGATATCTGATTGCAAAGGCCAAACACACCAAGAAAGACGGCCGCATCATTGTGAACACTGGGATCTGCCGTGTTGAGTGTGTTGCCTCCGCGAGCGATGACATATACGAGCGGATTGTTTTCGATACCTGCCGGTGGATTGACGCTACCAATCGTGATTGGGCAAGAGAAGGTGTTGCCACTAGTCGTTTCGTTTGGAGTCGCATCCTCGATAAAGCTGAAGGAGCCGGTGCTGTCTGTGGTCGTCACTGCACCAACAGTAGCGGTTCCGCCCTGAGTCAGTCCGGAGCCGTATCCGCTGTTTCCTGCGTAATACAGAGTGACGGTAGCCCCAGAGACTGGCTGGCTGCCACCATGAAGTTTGCCTCCAATGGAGGTTGCAGAGCTTAAAGATGTTACAGAGGGCGCCGTCGTCGCCATATTGGCGCAGCCCGCCGTAAGAGCAACAGTCGATGCAAACAAAGCGAACAGATTGCGCTTTGAGCCCAATAGTCGGGCCAGGTTATTGCCATTCATGGACGTTCCTCCAACGGGTAAGTAGTACGGGTTCGCAAAACTGGCGACGATGGAAATTCAGGGCCAGGAATTTAATAGTGACAAGCCGATGGAGAAGGCGGGCCGTTGCTGGAGTGAGGGAATGAACTCATGAGATCTGCCGTGGATGGAAACCTATCCGGCCATGAAGGGATTTTCGTCATGTCAAGGTGGAGGATAACTGACAGAATGGCACCTGTTACCAAATTGCTTGTGCCACTTTTGGGGCACAAGCAATCGACATTAATAGATTCATTTCCTTCGAGATAGAGGCAACCTCCGCCAGTGCAACTGCACTCTATTCGTGTAATCGAGTATCATTGCTATCCGCGGGTTAGAAGTACTCGCTTGAGAGGATTTATGCGCACTAAGTTGAATTCACTATCTCTTGTAGCGACCTTATCCCTTGCAGCAGCGCTTAGTCTGAGCGGGTGCAAGAGTTCAACGCCACAACCAGCTCAGAGTACGGATACCTCGACGGCTCAGCCTCCAGCTAATCCACCGGCCAATGAGCCGGCTGCGGCACAGGCGCCACAGGCCGCTCCAGTGACGGCTGCAGCGCCCGCATCTGCACCTGCGGTTGCCCCGGCTCCAGCGCCCGCTGCGGCCCCTGCTCCTGCTGCTCCGGCGCCAGTGGCTGAAGCAACTCCTGCGCCACCTCCGCCACCGCCTGCTCCGAAGCGTTTGACGGTTCCTAGCGGAACGACGATACCGGTTACGATCACGCAGCAACTGAGCACGAAAAATAATAATGTGGGGGATGGATTTACCGGGGAGTTGGCGGGGCCGGTGAAGACGTCGGGCGGCACGACTGTTTTCCCGCGTGGTGCGCATGTTGCCGGGACCGTGGTTGGAGCCAAAGGCCGTGGACGATTCAAAGGCGCGGGCGACCTGGCCATCCAGATAACCTCCATCAGTGGAACGCCTGTCAGTGTTGGCATTTACGACCGAGAAGAAAAAGGTAAAGGTAAGAGGACTGCGGGCATGATCGGTGGCGGCGGTGGTGGCGGCGCGCTGATTGGTGGACTAGCCGGTGGCGGCAAAGGTGCCCTGATTGGGGGTCTTGTTGGTGCTGGCGCTGGCACGGCGGGCGCGGCGTTCACAGGAAACAAGGACATCGTGATTCCGGCTGAGTCGGTGGTCAACTTCAAGTTGACGGCGCCGGTGACGGTGACGGTTCAGCCTAAACAACAACCCTGAAGCCTCGAATGGATGTACATAAAAGCGCCTGCTCACGAGCGGGCGTTTTTCTTTGTAATGGGCTGTGCGAATGTTCGAGAGTTACTGGCGGTAGACTGAGTCTATGCGGTTGAATCCTGTCTTTTTATTGTCTGCAACGGATGTTGCTCACTTTCCTTCTGAAGCTAAGACTCATGGTGCGCCCGAGATTGCGTTTCTGGGGCGGTCAAATGTGGGGAAGTCTTCACTCATCAATTCCCTGCTTGGATCGCGTGAGGCGAAGGTTTCGTCGACACCGGGACGGACGCGGGCGATCAACTTTTTTGCGCTACATGAAGGCTCGGGCGACAAGATGAAGGTGAAGCCGACGTTGATTTTTGCGGACTTGCCGGGATATGGGTACGCGAAGATCTCCAAGTCGATCTCGGCAGAGTGGCCGAAGTTTATTGAGCCTTACCTGGCAGAGCGAGAGACGTTGGCGCTTTGTATCTGCCTGGTGGATACGAATATTCCGCCACAGCCGAATGACACGCAACTGATTACGTTTTTCAAGCAGACGCAGCGGCCTTATCTGGTGGTCGGGACGAAGGTGGATCGGCTGTCGAACAATGTGCTGGCTAAGTCGTTAGCGGCGTTGAAGCGCGAGCACGAGGTGGATGAGATCCTGCCTGTTTCGGCGAAGACGGATGCGGGGACAAAGGCACTCTGGCAGCGATTGATGGCTGTGGCGGAGTAGTCCGCTCCCTGCCAATATTGCGCAAAGTATTCATTTTATGAAACTTAGGCTCGTACCCCAGGTAGGTTCGGGATCAAAAGAGAAAGCCCCAGATAACCGGGGCGTCTCTTTTTTTGTCCTACTTCTATTCTACCTTTTCGGAAGAAACTCCCACGCAATTGATATCTCTCATCTTATGTATAAGTTAGGGGACATTGGGGCTTGACAGGCTTTCTGTTGATGATCCTTCGGGCCTGGAGAGCATTTCGGCTTCGGAACGAGTGAGCCAGATGGAGCGTTGAGGTGGGCGCTGTCGCTGGAGAATACGCGTGGCGGCTTCGAGCCAGCGGCGGCGAAGGGTCTCTTGCGGGTCTTCGGGCGAAAGAAGTTGGAGGGCTTTGGCGTCGAAGGAGCGGAGAGCGGAGGCGGTGTCGAAGGTGAAGGTCTGGAGGGTCCACTTGCGGCTGTTCAAGAGCGATGCCAGGAGTGTGTCGCTTGAAATGAATGGGCTCGTCGGAGTGTGGTCTGCGAAGTCGATGAGGAGGGCACCATCGGTTTGGAACTGATGGGCTGCCTGGGTCAAAGTGTGGGCTTGGTCCGGCGTGAGATCGGCCGCTGAGAGAAAGTTTGAAAAGAGCTGTGGAGCGAGACCTCGGTCCTGAATCTCTGTAAGGGTCGTGAATGGTTCGGCGTTGAGAGCTATGGAAAGAGGGGCGTGCTTGCGGACCTCGTTCTTCATTGCGCGTATGGCTTCGTCGAGAGTGTTGACGACAAAGTCGGCGGCTCCAGTGCGTACGACTTCGCGGAGGTGTGTGGGGTTGTTGTCGATGGCCAGGGAGACGGCCCCGGCTATGTTTGCGGCTATAGAAAGGGCTGCACCGGCTGGATCGAGGCCGAGGGAGAGGATGAGTTGTCCACCCCAGCCTGGGTGAAGGTGATGAAGGGTGGTGAAGGTGCGGAGGACTTGGTTTTGGGTTTGGTCGGGATTGGAATGGGAGGACATTCAAAAGAAATCGTATCGCAGCAAACGGGCGAACGTGCGCGGGTCGCTGGCGTGTGATAATCGGTAACGTTTCACTCTCAGGGGCTATATCGAATCCGTGAATAATTTTTGCAGACACTTTGTCGCGTTTTTATTCGCAGTAATAATTGGTTTTGCCGGTACGGCATACGGTCAGGTGGGGTGCGATGCAACGGAAGAAGATAAAGCCAAGGTCGTGGATGCGATGCGGCGGATGTACATAGCGGCTGCGAAGGACGACCTCGCCGGCTTTCACAGCGTTGCGGCTTCAGGGTTTTATTCGTTCGATGGGGGCAAACGATTTGAGGGTGACGCGCTGATGAATCTGATAAAAGCAGCGCACGATGCCGGCAAACGATACGAGTGGAAGGTAACGGAGCCGGAGGTTCACCTGCTGTGCAACGACGCCTGGATTACGTATGTCAATCGGGGTTCGCTGCAGGATGAGTCGGGCACGAAGAATTTGAGTTGGCTGGAGTCAGCGTTTCTTCATAAAGAAGCGGGCGTGTGGAAGATCCAGTTCTTCCACAGCACCCGCGTTCCTTAAGCCGCGGCGCCCGGTTCGAGTATTTTTACCCGCATCCGAAGATACGGACATGGGAAACACCCGCGTTGCCTCTGATGGTGGCGGAATACTGTCAATCGTGACAGTACCCATATTGGGTTTAGAGGATTTTGATTGACGATGAGTCAGTGGAGGAGATTTCGCTGGTACGCGCTACTGGTGTCCGCGCTCACGGAATATTCAAAACCATTTTCACCAAGGGTTGCGATGCGACAGTCGTTCCGCTTGTTTTCAGTAGAGGAGGAGTTCTGTGATCAAGAAGAATTTTTTAGCGATCAGCATGGCAGCAATCGTAGGCTTGACTGGCGTTTCGCTGCGTCACGCTTCAGCGCAGGCACCTTCGACTCAGAGCAGTCTGGATCAGGATGTCGACCTGATGAGGAAGGACATCCGCTCGCAGAAAAAGCAGATCATTGCTGCGAACCTTCAGCTTACGGACAAAGAGGCGGAGAAGTTCTGGCCGATCTACGATCAATACACAGCAGAGTTGGTCAAAATAAACGATGCGAAGTATGCGGCTATCAAGGAGTATGCGACCAACTACAGCACGCTCACCGACGATCAGGCCGTGAGTTTAACGAACAAAGCCCTTAACGTGGACCAGTCGGTAGCGACGTTGCGACTGAAGTATGTGCCAATATTTAACCAGGTGGTATCCGGCAAGAAGACGGCCACGTTTTTTCAGTTGGACAGACGGCTAGTCATGCTGATTGACCTGCAGTTGGCTTCGCAGATTCCTTTGGTGCAGCCTTAAAGACGAGCTAGTTGCTTCTTTCCAGACGTGTTAGCGCGCATTGTAGAAAGAAGGACGACGATATTCGAATTAAGCTATACTTCTCCGGCAACACTGGGCCCCAGATCCAAACAAGTTTAAGAGCAGTCTTCACGATCTTTCCGTCCGACGAAGGTTAAGGAACAACGTCCCTTATGCCACGTAGTTGAGGAGGTCATATGAAGCGCTTTCTTGCGACGTTACTGCTTGTTCTGCCAACTTCGCTCTGGGCGGAGCAGTTGATTCCAGCCGGTTCGGTCGTGCAGTGCATCGTGTCCGAGCCCCATCTCTCATCGAAGACCGAGCACATCGGTGACCCTGTGCTCTGCCAGCTGGGCCACAGTGAGATGTACGGTCGATCCGTGTTTCCGTATGGAGCCTACCTGGTTGGGCGCTTCGAAGACTACAAGGATCCCGGGCACTTCGTCGGCAAGGGCTGGATGGAGTTGAAGTTTGACCGGATGGTTGTGGGGAACGATACGGTGATCCCGATTGCGAGCCGAGTGGTGGCGACCTCGGGAAAAAATCCCGTGGACCGTGATGGGAAGATTCATGGGACGGGACACGCGGTCCGCGACACTATTGAGTGGATGATTCCGGTGCTGTGGCCGATCGACCTGATCAACCTGCCGCGTCGTGGACCGGTTCCGGAACTGAAGGCAGAGACGCGCCTGACGGTCCTGGTCCTGAATGACTTTGGGATTCCGACAAAGAACGAGGTGCAGCATCAGCCGGAGATGATCTCGAAGTATAACTATGCGGATCCGCCGGAACAGCAGCAGGCGGCCCCGATCGAGCGCTCGTATGTGCAACCGGCGCAGCAGGCGGCTCCTATTCAACAGTCGTATGCGCAGCCCTACGTGCAGCCGAGCCCAACGGTGGTCGTTGTGCAGGCTCCGGCTCCCACGATCATTCAGCAGGCGGCTCCTCCAATCGTGATGCAGCAACAAGCCCCGGTGGTTTATGGGTATCCTTACGCATATCCTCCGCCACCTCCCCCTCCTGTGGCTTATGGGTACCCTCCGGTCGCTTACAGGTACTCCTATCCGCGGATTGCGTATCGAGGAGGGTATTACAGGAGTTTCTAGCTGTTGCGATTCTGATTGAAAAAGATAACAGCGGTTGCGAGAATCCTATTCGCAACCGCCGCGTATTTTTGCAGATATTGCTTCGCTTGTCACAACTGCTTGCGATAAACGAGGAATCCTGAGCGGTCGGCTAACTTGCTGTAGAGCTGCATTGCGGTGAGATTGGTTTCGTGTGTCTGCCAGTAGACACGGGACAATCCAGCGAGTCTTGCCTGTTCGTAGACTCCATTGATGAGAGCTCGGCCGATTCCCTTTCCACGCGCTGCTTTGTTAGTGAAGAGATCCTGCAAATAACAGGTTGGCTCGATCATGATCGTGCTGCGGTGGAAGATGTAGTGCGTAAGGCCGAGTAGCTGTCCATCGCTTTCGGCAACAAGAGCGTGCATTGGCTCGTAGGCGTCGAATAAACGCTCCCATGTCATTCGAGTGATCTCAGGGGAAAGCGCGGTGGCGCCTGATCGACCGTAAAACTCGTTGTAGCCTTCCCACAGAGGGAGCCATTGATCGTAATCCTGTCGAGTTACGGGACGGACGGAGAGATTAGTGGACATGTTGAACCTGTGTTGGAAAAATAAAGGCGGCTGCGAAGGTGAATTCGCAGCCGCTTGTTTTTTTCGATAGGACTACTCGCCGTAGTAGTCGAGGCCGAGGTGAGTGATGAGGCTCTCGCCCATGATGTGGCGCAGGGTGTTCTTGAGCTTCATGTGTTGAATGAAGAGATCGTGCTCGGGGTAGACGCCGGGTGCCGAGTCAGGGTCCTTGAAGTAGAAGCTGAGCCACTCCTGAATGCCGAGGCCTTTCAGGCTGGGCGTTCTTGCCGCGAGGTCCATGAAGAGGACGAGATCGAGGGCGAGAGGCGCGGCGAGGATGGAGTCGCGGCAGAGGAAGTCTACCTTGAGCTGCATGGGGTAGCCGAGCCAGCCGAAGATGTCGATGTTGTCCCAACCCTCTTTGTTATCACCACGTGGCGGGTAATAATTAATGCGAACCTTGTGGTAGATGTCCTTGTAGAGGTCGGGGTGCAGCTCTGGTTGGAAGATATGCTCGAGAACGCCGAGCTTGGAGACCTCTTTGGTCTTGAAGGAATCGGGATCGTCGAGGACTTCGCCGTCGCGGTTGCCGAGAATGTTGGTGGAGTACCAGCCGGAGACGCCGATGTTGCGGACCTTGAAGGCGGGCGCGAGGACGGTCTTGATGAAGGTCTGGCCGGTCTTGAAGTCCTTGCCGCAGATAGGAGCGTTCATCTTCTTCGAAAGCTCTTGCAGGGCGGGGATATCGACGGTGAGGTTGGGTGCGCCGTTGGCGAAGGGGATGCCTTCCTTGAGGGCGGCCCAGGCGTACATCATCGAGGGAGAGATGCCCGGGTCGTTTTCGACGAGGCCCTTCTCGAAGGCTTCGAGAGTCTGGTGGACGGCGGTCTGCTCGAGATATATCTCGGTGGAACCGCACCAGATCATGACTTGGCGGTCGGTCTTGGTCTTGAACTCGGCGATGTCGTTGCGAATCTGGTTGGCGAGGTCGCACTTGTTCTTGCCGGTCTTGACCTTCTTGCCTTCGAGACGCTTGACGTAGTGCTGGTCGAAGACGGCGGGCATGGGCTCGATGGACTCGAGGAAGGGACGGATCTCTTCGAGTTGATCGCGGTCGAGCACCTGTGCGGTCTTGGCGGCGTCGTAGAGGTTGCCGCCGAAGATGTCCCAGCCGGTGAAGACGAGGTCGTCGAGTGACGCGATGGGAACGAAGTCCTTGATGAGCGGGGTGCGATTGTCGGTACGCTTGCCGAGACGGATGGTGCTCATCTGCGAGGTGGAACCGATGGGCTTGGCGAGGCCACGGCGGATTGCTTCAACACCGGCGATGAGCGTGGTGGCTACGGCTCCCATGCCGGGGATCATGATGCCAAGTTTTCCTGTTGCGGGCTTGATGCTGGCCGCTTCTTGCGTAGCGGCTCCGGGTGTAGACATTCTGCGCAGTACCCTTCTGTGAGTCAATTTTCCGTGAAATGCGGACTCTTCAGTATTGCTCACGGCGAAGGGGAGGCGCAAATGCGCGCTGGCGGTAAATTTACGTTAGCGGAAACTATGCGGGATTTGTACGCATGCGGTTCTTCCAGTGCGTCCAGAGAAACCAGACGATGCCAGCGACGAGAACGAGTTCGACACCAAGGTGGAAACGATGGAAGATGGCTTTGAAGCGCGGGTCGCTATCCCATCTGTCGCCAAGCTTCATGCCGACGTAAGCGAGAACGAAGCACCAGGGCCAGGAGCCGAGGAAGGTGTACAGATGAAAGCGGAGCTGCGGCATTCGGGCGATGCCGGCGGGTAGGGCGATGAAAGTGCGGACTACGGGCAGGAGCCGAGCGACGAGCACCGTGATGCCGCCGTAGCGCTGGAAGTAGTGCTCGGTGCGGTCGAGGTCGTGGCGGCTGAGGAGGATGTATTTGCCGAAGCGCTCGACTGCGGGGCGGCCGCCCCAGGCGCCGAGCCAGTAGGCTGGGATGGAGCCGAGGTTGCAGCCGATGGCTCCGGCGGTGGCTACCCAGAAGAGATTGAGCTGGCCAGTATGAACGAGATAGCCGGCGAAGGGCATGATGATCTCGGACGGCAGGGGGATGCATGCCGATTCAATAGCCATCAAAAGGGCTATGCCAGCGTATCCTCCCGTGGAGATGACGGCGATAATGAAGTTGGCGATGTTAGTCAGAATTTGCTCGGACATGTTGGTGCAGTATATCGGGATGCGAATGCGCTAGCATTGAATATTCAGGAGATTTACAGATGGCAGATACAGTTTCGGCTTCCGCTTCCGTTTCGGCTACCGCAGTGGCAACCACTCCCGCATCCACAGGAAGGCCGCAGAGTGTGGGTTATGGCGCGCACGATCCATCCAAACCTCCGGTGAAGCGGCAGATTGTTTGCTTCAGCTTCTACAAGGTGATGCCGGAGTGGCGCAGGCTTCCGGCGGAGGAGAAGGCGGCGCATAAGGCGGCGTTTGCCGAGGTGCTCGCCAAGTGGAATAAGCCCGGGGAGTTTTTGTCGCTGACATACTCGACGATTGGAACGCGCGGCGATGTGGACATGTGCGTGTGGTCGATTGGCTATGCTGTCGATGAGTTGAACCAGATGCGGAGTGAGTTGATGCGGACTCCGCTGGGTGGATATCTGAACTCGCCTCATAATTTTCTGGCGATGACGAAGCGGTCGCAGTATCAGATCGACCGGCCGGATGAGAGCGAGGGCGAGGGTCGTGGAGCAATTCGCCCCGGTGGGCAGAAATACATCTTCATTTACCCCTTCTGGAAGACTCGGCCCTGGTATCTGCTGTCGCTGGAAGAACGCAAGCGACTGATGGATGAGCATATTCGCATTGGGCTGCAGTATCCGCGAGTGAAGCTGAATACAACGTATTCGTTCGGCATCGATGATCAGGAGTTCGTGGTGGCGTTCGAGACGAACTTTCCGGAGGACTTTCTGGACCTGGTGCAGCAGCTTCGCGAGACGGAGATCAGCATGTATACGCTGCAGGACACACCGATCTTCAGCTGCGTGAGGGTTCCGGCGGCGGAGATGCTGGATCGTCTGGGCTAGGCGAGTGCGACTGCGGATGCCACGGATAAGCACGGATAAAAAACAGAAGAACGCGAGGAACCCGCTTGCTCCGGAGCGGGTTGCGGCGATTCTCGATGTCTTGCGGAAGACTTATCCTGGGGTGGTTTGTGCGTTGCATCACCGGAGTGCGTGGGAGCTTACGGTGGCGACCATTCTGTCGGCGCAGTGCACGGATGTTCGGGTGAATCTGGTGACTCCGGCGCTGTTCAAGGCCTTCCCTACTCCGAAGGCCATGGCTTCGGCTTCCCTGCCTGAGTTGGAGGAGTTGATTCGGACTACGGGATTTTTTCGGAATAAGGCAAAGTCAATTCAGGGTGCGGCTCGGATAGTCGTTGAGGAGTTTGGGGGCAAGGTTCCGCAGACGATGGAGGAGATTCTTCGGCTGCCGGGGGTGGCTCGGAAGACGGGAAACGTGGTGCTCGGGTCATGGTTTAAGATTCCGTTGGGAGTTGTTGTAGATACGCATGTTTTGCGAATTTCGAGACGACTAGAACTAACAAAGGAGACGAGCCCGGAGAAGGTCGAACAGGATTTGATTAGGATTCTTCCGCAGGATCGGTGGATCGATTTTTCGCACGAGATTATTCATCATGGGCGGCAGATTTGCGTTGCAAGGAAGCCTCGATGCGTGGACTGCACACTGGAGAAGCTTTGTAATTCTTCGGATAAGACGTGGACTTCGCACTAGGAGCGAGGAGTGGGTTCACCGAATAATGCGTGGCGCATTGTTTTTCCGGAGGCCTGCCAGCATTTGACAGTCTCGTAGACGATTATGGTGGAGTAAGTGACGGCCATCCAGAGGCAGACCTCTTCGAGAGGGAGTCGCCCCCATGCGGTAATGCGAATGCCTAGCATTTGTTCGTCGCGAAAGTCCCACCAGCCGTAGGGTATGGCCAGGGTCGCTTCCCAAATGAGGCTGACGAGTAAGACGAAGAAGGATGCAAGGCTGAACGCTCGCCAGTTGATGACACGGCGAGCGGATGGAAGCAAGGCCGCCGAGGGGACAAGAGCTGTCAGCGAGAGGAAGATGAAATAACCGGGGAAGCCGATCGGGTAGGGTGAGAAATATCTCTTGTAGATGATGGCTCCTGCGACCAGGACTATCGCAAGGATGATCGATTCAGGATGGAGATTCAGCAAGCGGTGGAACTGGGCTCTTTGAGTGGATTCGCTCTGAATGTTGTAGGCAACAAGCCAGTATTCATCGAGCCAGATGTAGAGGAGTAAGACGCAGAGGAAGCCGGTGAAGTAGAAGACATATTCTTCGATGGGAACTGGAGGGCCTAGGGCCGGAGCTTTGATGCCCAGGGTTGCAGCATCGTTGGGAAAGACGAAGAAATATTGGGCGAAGAAGAAGTCCAAGCCTGCACCTATGAGAAAGAGGGGGCCTATGGTCCACCAGAAACTTTTCTTGGAGACCTTTACGCTTTCTTGTGGGAGGAACCAGAATGCAATGACCAGTACGGGGACGATAAACAGAAGAAGGCTTACGGTGTAGCCGTAGGGAGAAGAGCCCGGGTTGGAGGCGATCGCGGGGTTAAGAGCAGAGAGGCGCACTGTGCGAAGCGTGAGTGCGGCCGGCACGACGATAATCGCGACCATGATGCTAACGATCAAGGCACTAAGGCGCGGCGATCGAGAGGGGTTGGGCATTGTTGGTTTGCTTTCTGCACCGCGTGGATGGTCTGTGGAGTGCGGAGCGATAGGGCCCGTTTCCAAGTGAGAAGAATACGTATCTTCCTTTTGGGAAGACAAGTGATTTGGAAGAATATTTCGTTGCTATCGCTTTTGAGTGAAGTGGTCCAGGAGAGATTGGACGAGAGCGGGGATGGTTGGTTCGGAGGCTTCGATGGTGGGCGAGTGCCCTAAGTCGCGCAGGGTTTGGGACGTGATGGGGCCTATTGAAGCCAAAGTAATGGTTGGTGGGAGGGTGAGGTCTGCGGCTTCGAGGAGGGCGATCAGGTTGCGGACGGTGGAGGCGCTGGTGAAGGTGATGGCGTCCGGATAAGTGCCGGGATCGCTGAAAAGTTTTTGGAGGGCGGGAATTGAGTCGTGGGGTATTTGGATGCGATAGGCGTTGGCTATGGTGACTGTCGCTCCAGCCGAGGTGAGGGCTTCAGGGAGGATGTCGCGGGCTTGTTCGGCCCGGATTAAAAGCATGTTTGAGCCATGGGCGTAGGGCATGAGGGCTTCGGCTAAAGATTCGGCTATGTATTTGGGAGGAATCAGGTCGACGGTTAGGCCAGTTCCCTGCACTGCTTTTGCTGTAGCTGGGCCTATGACGGCTACGCGGGGGACCTTTGACTGGGCTGGGGAGTGCGGTTCGCGCGTTGCGTGAATACCCACCCGGCTTTTTCTCTGACTGAAGATTTCTAGAGCGTTGGCGCTGGTGAAGATGAGCCAGTCGTAGTGGTCGAGTTGAGCTAATGCTCTGTCGAAGGGGGCGTAGGTTTCGGGAGAGACGATCTCTATGGTGGGAATAAGAATGGGAACCGCTCCGAGAGCTTTGAGCTCGAAGGCGAGTTCGGAAGCCTGGTGGCGGGAGCGAGTGATCAGGATGCGGATGTTGGTCAGGGTTGGCATCCTGTGCGTATTGTAAGACGTGCGGGGAGGCGGGTTTGGTTTGGCCACTGCTGTGCGCGAATCTTGGGCGTTGACTTTGTTGGAGTTTCGAGGCTAGGATGCCGCGCCACGAGGTAAATTTATGCCAACTTACGTTACACTTGCCCGCTGGACGACACAGGGAGCACAAACCGTCAAGGAGAGTCCAAAGAGACTGGACTCCGCGAAGAAAGCCTTTGCTGCTGATGGCGTCAAGATACTGCACTTCTTTATGACTATGGGGACGCATGACATGATCATCATCTCGGAGGCACCCAGCGATGAGGTGGTGGCGAAGGCGATGCTTACTCAGGTTTCAAAAGGAGGCATCACCACGCAGACTTCGCGGGCTTTCACGGAAGATGAGTACCGGAAGGTCATGGGGAGTCTGTAGGCTGAAACAAGAGTTGCATCGAAGCGAGCTGGATCCAGCACACTACCCGGATGAGGCTATTTGCGGGGACGGGACTCCGGGGGTATGAGGCCGGCGACGCGGTAGTAGACGACTAGCTGGCCGTAGTGTTCGGCGGAATGCTCGATGAGGCCCCAGGCCATGTCGCCGACGCGGACTTGCTGTTTGGCGAAGGGGTCGAGGACGAGATCGTTGAGGCCGGCGTCGCCTTTGGATTTGATGACGGCGGCTCCGTCAGCAAAAGCCTTGCTGACGAAGGCGACGATGTCGGCCTTGGTCTTGAACTGGTCGCGCTTTGGGTCTTCGAGGGCAGGCAGCTTCTGGCCGGTGGCCGAGTTGATGAAGAAGTAGTTGGCGTTGGCGGCGTGGAGGAGCTGCTCGGCGAAGGTACGCTGGGCTGGGTTGGGCTTGAAGTCGTACTTCTCCTCGGGGAAGTCTTCGGCCATGGTTGTGAGTTTGCGGCCGACGTCGTTCCATGAGCTAAGGAGGGCCTGGGATGCGGTGGCTGGGGGCTTGCTGGATGGGGCTTGCGGGTGGGCGATCAGGGTTGCTGCGAAGAGGAGAACGGCGAGGGAAAGGGCGTTCTTCATTTTGAAGATCCTCCGTGGGGATGGGTCTGTTGCTGAAGGGCCGGTGGAGGATATGTTAGCGGATGTTGGGGTCAGGTGGCATGTGGGCGTGGCTGAAAGGACAGGCAACGGCAAGAGCTGGCGCTAGCCGTCCCGCATTCCGAGATCGAGAAGCGGATCGATGCGCATCGCGCGGAAGCTGCCAAGAATTCACGTAAGCGCGGACCAAGGCTGAAGAGTGCGAACAACGGGCTAATGGCAAGTTGTCTAGAAGGTATAAACTGTTCATAGGAGACTGATATGGACGCGGCCTTATTTGTAGCCATTTTCATTGCCCTATTTGTAGCCATTTTCCTTCCGCTAATTTTGTCGGGAAAGCAATGGAGAGAAGCGCAGGACAGGGCGCGCGAGCGCCGTATGGCTGAGCATAGGATGAATGCAAGACTCCTGAGACTCAACATTTGATGCGTTCCTAAACGCTCTCCTCAACGTCTCACATTAGCGAGCATCGGTGTTCTTTCTCCGACGCCCGCGCTTACTTCGCCCGCGTGGGACCGAACATCTCATCGGCAGAGCCGATCAGTTCCTTGTAGGTCAAGCGCATCCGACAATCTGTTGCATCGCGAGCTTGAGGCGATCCGCGTCTTTGAGAGACTCGCCGCCTGCATCCTTGCGATTGGGGCACCCGTTCGTTTTCGGTTGGTTGAGAAAAAACAACTGCAAATAGCTGGTGCCATCACTACAAGGGCTTCGGGACGGAAAAAAGCCCCGGCTTGGCCGGGGCGTTGGGTTATTCGGGAGTTCTGCGGGCCGTGGTTTTGCGGGCTTTCTTTACGGGAGGAGCGGCATTGGGTGGATGCTGTTTGCCGTTTCCATTGCCGTTACGCTTGATGCCGGGAGATTCGACTACGGCGCGCATCCAGTAGTTGCCGTCGGAGTCGACCTCGATGCCGTGAACTTCGCGCTCGAAGCCTGGGAAGCGCTTGCCGAACTCCTCGGTAGCGAGGATGAGGCGGATTACGGGGCTGTCGGCGCTGCCGAGGCGTTCGCCGGGCATGCACATGGGAATGCCGGGAGGATACGGCACTAGCATGACGGCTCCGATGCGGCCGGCCATCTGGGTGAAACGAAGCTTTTCGGTCTCGTTGCGGAGGAGCTTCTGGTAGGTCTGCGATGGGGTGAGGACTGGGTCGAAGTCTTCGTCGCAGGCATCACCGACGAGCGTGGGTAGGTTGAGCTCGATCATGGCGGCGTGCATCTCGTCGGAGAGCTCTTTGAGGGTGACGTTGCGATAACGCTGGGGATACTTGGCCACGAGTTCGGGGAGAGCCTCCTCGAGAGGGGCTTCGTTGTCGTAGAGGCGCTTGAACTCGAAGAGGTTTTCGAGGAGGCTGCCCCACTTGCCCTTGGAGGTGCCGACGGAGAAGAGGACGAGGACGGTGTAGTCGCCGGTGCGTGCGATTTCTACGCGGCGGGAGTCGAGGAACTCGGTAAGGATGGCGGCGGGGATGCCCCAGTCGTTGACCTGGCCCTGGGCGTTGACGCCGGGCATGAGGATCGTGACCTTGGTGGGGTCGAGCATGCAGTAGCCGTCTGCAATGTCCTCGTCCTGGAAACCGTGCCAGTCCTCGCCGGGCTTCAGGGTCCAGCAGGTGGGATTAGCGTAAAGGAGGTTGTCGGGGGTTTCTTCGAACACTTGCGTCTCGCCGGTGGTGGGGTCGGTGACCTGATCTGGCTGGAAGAGACGAAAGAACCAGCCTTCGCCATTTTCGGCGGCACGGAGGCGATGAGCGACCGAGGACATGGCCTTGCGGAAGCTGATGGCGTCCTGGATGGTCTCGTACATGAGGGTGGGGCCAGCGGGCTCGTCCATCATGGCGGCGGCTACGTCGAGCGATGCAATCAAGGGATAGAACGGCGAGGTAGTGCCGTGCATCATGAAGGACTCGTTGAACTGGTCGTAGTCGAGCGGGGCGCGGGGGCTGAGCTTGACGTGGATCATGGAGGCCATGGAGAACGCTGCAAGCATCTTATGCGTTGACTGAACGGAGAAGATGGTGGGGCGATCGGGCATGTCCTCAGGAACGTCCATGGCGAAACGGCCGCGGTAGATCTTGTGGAACTTGGCGTAGGCGTACCAGGCCTCGTCGAAGTGGACGCGCGGGACGGATTTGGAGAGCTCTTCGACGACGCGGTTTACGTCGTAGCAAAGGCCGTCGTAAGTGGAGTTAGTGACTACGGCGTAGGTGGGGTTCTGCGAGGGCGCTCCCTTGGTGATGGGGCTGCGCTCGATGAGGCCCTTGATGAAGTCAGGGTGGAAGCGCTTGAGGGGAACAAGGCCGATCATGCCGTAGCCGTTGCGCGTGGGCTTCATGTAGACGGGACGTGCGCCAGTGACGGTGAGGGAGTGGCAGATGGATTTGTGACAGTTGGCGTCTGCGAGAACGATATCGTCCTGCGCAATAACTCCGTGGCCGATGATCTGGTTTGAGTTGGAGGAGCCGCCGAGGACGTAGAAGGTCCAATCGGCGCCGAAGATGCGGGCGGCGTTGCGTTCGGATTCTCCGGGAGGCCCAATGTGATCGAGCCAAGAGCCGAGAGGCGCGGTAGAGATGCCGAGGTCGGAGCGCAGGAGATTTTCGCCGAAGAACTTGTGGAACTCCATGCCGACGGGATGCTTCAGATACGCTACGCCGCCCATGTGTCCGGGGGCGTCCCACGAGTAGGCACCTTGATCGGTGTACTTCTTGAGCTCGCGGAAGTAGGGTGGCAGAAGCTGCTCGTGGTAGCGCTCGACGGCGAAGTCGACGCGGTTGGCAATGAAGGCGGGTGTGTCACCGAAGAGGTGGATGTACTCGTGCACCTGCTTGACGACTTCGAGGGGAAGCTCGCTGACGAGGGTGCGGTCTGCGATGAGGAAGATCGGGATCTTCTTGTTGCGATGACGCACGGCGCGGAGGATTTTTAATGCAGCGCGCTCGTCAAACTGATTGGCGCCTTCGAGGTCCCAATCGAGGAGGATCGCAGAGTGCGATGGGTCCGATGTTACGAGGGACAACCCATCCTCGGGCGTGGAGGTTCGGACGACCTCATAGCCTTCTTCACCAATGGCATCTACCAGGCGCTCCATGGCGCGATCAGATACAGAGTCGGTTCCACCCACTTCACTTGCAATCAATAAAACCCAACGGCCCTCGCTCATTCCACCTCACACTTCCATCTACCAGTTTATAGCGATTTTGGTTGGGGAAATGTGAACGCTGTGAGTATTGCGGAATGAGCGCCGTTAGCTAGTGGCTGAAGGTTGCCAGCAGATCGACGGCACCCTTGGATTTGAGGTCTTCGGCGACCCAGCGGCCGAGGGTTTCGGGGTCTGTTTCGAGGGTGGCTTCGGTGTCGATCTGGACCATGGAGTCGCCGTCTGGGGCGATAACCTGCGCGTACATCCGCCACTTGTCGTACTCGGGGACGCAGTGGGCGCCGATGGGGAGCGAGCAACCTCCGCCCAGGGCGTCGAGCGTGACGCGTTCGGCTTCCACGCAGAAACGGGTTTGAGGGTGGTTGAGGAAGGCAATGGATTGACGGATATAGGCGTCGCGGGCCTCGTCGATTGGGTGATGAGGATGACGGGTTTCGAGGGCGAGAGCTCCCTGGCCGGGGGCGGGACAGAGCTCGTCTGGGGCAAAGCGTTGGTGGACCCACTCGGCACGCTTGAGGCGGTCGAGGCCGGCGGCGGCGAGGACGAGGGCGTCGCATTGTCCGGCGGCGAGTTTTTTGAGGCGAGTGTCGATGTTGCCTCGGACATCAACGAACTTGACGTCGGGACGGAGCGCGAGGAGTTGAGCGCGGCGGCGGGGGCTGGTAGTGCCAATGGTCCCCCCGAAGGGCAAGGTGTGAAGTGCCCAGTAGGGCTCGCAGACCCAGACGTCACGGGCGTCGGCGCGTTTGGGAATGGCGGCGAGGGTGAACTGCGGGGCCAGTTTGGTCGGGAGGTCTTTGAGGGAGTGGACGGCGAGATCGATGCGGCCTTCTTCTAGGGCCTCTTCTATTTCCTTGATGAAGATGCCTTTGCCGTCGAGATTGGGAGGCGGGACGAAGCCAGGTTGCTGCATGCGGTCGCCAGTGGTGCGGATGACCTCGAGCTCGACGTGATAGCCGGCGTCGCGGAGGGCGTAGAGGATGTGGTTGGCCTGCCAGAGGGCAAGCTGAGAGCCTCGGGAGCCGATGCGGATGGGGTTCTTCGGGTTGTTGTGCTCGCTACTCATGACTTCTCTAGGATACGGGATTGGAGGAGCGGAGGTTCCTGTCAGCCGTAAACAATCTTCGATACGAGGCGAAGGAGTTCCTCGCGCTCGTTGGGGGCGAGTTGTAGCAGCATGAGGCGGCAATTCTGAACCTGAACCTCTCGCAGCTTTGTGGCGAGGCGAAGCCCGATGGCGGTCAGCTGGATGTATACGGTGCGGCGGTCTGTTGGTCGTCGCTGACGGACGATGACTCGGCGCGCTTCGAGGCGGTCGAGTGCTGAAGAGATGGTGGAGATAGGCGCCTGAAGAGCCTGGGCTATCTTGCGGACGCTCCAATCGCCCGGCTCTGCAAGAACCTGAAGCAGTCCTATGTCGTTTACGTGGAGGTCGGCGTAAGCGCTTCCGGCGAGGACGCCGGGCTCGAGTTTGAAGTGGCGCAGGAGGGTGGCTATGCATTCGTGCAGGGTGATGGCTTGATGGTCTTCGACTTTTCGGGGCTGGGCAGGGGCTCGCTTCATCTGTGGCCATCATAGTTTATCGATTGGGGGCAGGCTTGGGGCTTGACGATATAAAACGATACTCGTATATTACGACTATCGTAATATACGAGATGTACGGAATATGAATGTTCTGCGGATTTCAAAGTTTCTATTGTTTGTACTATCGACGAGTGCGGCTGTGTTTGCACAAGTTTGCGTTCCTCCATCGGGATTCGTTGACACTCCCCATCCGGCAATCGTTGATGAAAAGGAGTTGGTCTCGCACACGGAAGAGATCACCATCGATCGGCCGCTCGACAAGGTGCTTGAGGGCTCCAATAGGCCGCTAAAGGACACCATTCATAAGACGAGTTCGCTGCCTGGCGTGTCGGGAGACCATATGCTGACCCAGGGTACGTTTGGAGCGCCCGGCTCGCGGCGGCTGACTTGCCTTACGGATGGCTCTACGCTTGAGGAAGAGGTTCTTCAACGGGAGCGGACGAACAATTCGTATAGATTCCGCTATGTTGTATGGAATTACACGAGCGAGACGGCGCGTCCTATCGTTTACGGCATTGGTGATTTTCATGATTCCGATCTGGGCGATGGACGGGCGCACGTAGTCTGGACATACTCGTTCATGCTGAACCGAGAGCGGTTTCCCGGGGAGTTTGGGGGCTTTGGCCGGTTCCTTTTTCGCGTGGGATTTCTGGATCGGCAATATGCGGACATGATGCGAGCGACTCTGAATGGGACTAAGACAAACGTCGAGCGGTAATCCGTCGGCAAATTTGTGTCTTGACACCAAGTCCGATTAGTACCACAATGTGATTCTAATTATGCTTGGCGAGTTTGAATATCTGTTGATTACCGCGGCGGCTGGATTGGGCGACAAGGCCTATGGTGCGGCTATTCGTGAGGAGATCGAGACGACGACGGGGCGGACGTGCTCGATTGGCGCATTGTATACGACGATTGAGCGGCTAGAGACGAAGGGACTGCTGACGACGTGGATGGGTGAGGCCACGGCGCAGCGTGGTGGGCGGGCCAAGCGTATGGTGCGGGTGACGCCGAAGGGGGTGCAGGCTGCGAAGGACTTTTACGATGCGGTGACGAGGGTGAGCCGTGGGGCTTCGTGGGCTGTGAATCGAATCGGGAGGACGATATGACGCGCGGCGACTGGTCAGTTGTGGAAGCGGCAGCTCAACTTCTGGAGCGTGATGAGCGCGAGGCGGTGCTGGGCGATTTGCTGGAGGCTGGTGGAAACGTGTGGCGTGCGTTGGTCGATGTGGTGGGCTTGGTGGTTCGCAGGCAGGCTGACTTTTGGAAGAGTTGGCGGCCGTGGGTTGCGGCGTTTGGCCTGGCTTTGCCGGGAAGCTTGTTGTTGATGGGGTCTTCCCTTTCGGTCAGCTGGAAGGTTGAGCACTTGATGAACCCGAGCAGAGTGGTGAACGAAGCTGGTTTGCTAGCGTTGATCTGTAATGCGCTGTTGCTGATTGGATGGGCTTGGACGGGTGGCTTTGTTGTCGGGTCGGTGTCGCGGGGGACTGTATGGGTGAGTGTGCTGGCGTGTATCTCGCCTTGCTTGTTCTGTTTTGCGAGGTTTCGAGAGACCTCTCTATCGAGGCTCTGTCTGCTTTTGTTTTTGGTGCCTGCGATTTGGGGTGTTCGGTGGGGTTTGCGGAAGACGCGGATTAGGCTTGGCTCTGCCATGGTTTTAGCGGTGGCTATAACGCTGTTGATGATTCCGGCATGGCATGGCAAGGGTGCATGGATCTTCAACTGCGTGCTGCTCTGGCCGACATGGTACATGGTGATGACGGCACGACGATCGGATGAATTAACGAGATAAACATAAGGGGGATAGATGACCTCACTACGGGTGCGTGTAATGCTGAAGCTCGCGTTGGTTATGGTCTTTGCTTATTTGACTGCTGGGGTTTCGTTCGCCGAAGCGGCGAAGAGCCAGGTGGTGAGTCGAGAGTTGCGGTCGGAGAAGTTTGCAGGCAATAAGATCGGCACCAGTCCCGTGCGGAAGATGGTTGTTTATCTTCCTGCTGAGTATGACTCGACGACGGCGCGGTATCCGGTGATCTATTTCCTGCCGAGTCCTTTCCGCGAGTATCGCGCCGATTTTGATACGAATAACGCGCAGGGTCTATTCGATCGAGCGATTGGGAGTGGTGTGATTGGCAGGTTCATTCTGGTGTCGGTGGATATGACGACGCCGCTGGGCTCTTCCTGGTATGTGAACTCCCCTGTGACAGGTAACTGGGAAGACTTTATGGTGCAGGACCTGGTGCCCTATATCGATGCGAACTTTAGAACTTTGCCAAGTAGAGATTCTCGGGGCATTCTCGGGGATTTTATGGGCGGGTATGGCGCGATACGGTTTGGCATGAAGCACCCGGATGTCTTCGGCACTGTTTATGCGATGCATCCGGTAGGGACGGGGTCGGGTGTTCAGGTGATGTATTCGCGGCCGAACTGGGAGTTTCTGGCGAATGCGAAATCGCTGGACGATGTGAGGAAGGATGGGTTCTCACAGATTTTCACCTCAATTTATCAGGCTCACTTACCTGATCCGGAGAGGCCTCCGCTGTTTATCGATCTGCAGGCACATAAGAATGGGGATCAGTTGGTCATCGATACCGCTGTCACGGAGCGGTTGCGTAACAACTTCTTTATTGAGTCGATGGTGCCGCAGTATGCGGACAATTTGAAGTCGTTGCGGGGTTTCAAATTCGACTGGTCGCGTAGTGATACGAACTATGACCATGTGTACTCGAATCAGGCTCTGACGCATAAGTTGAATGAGTTTGGGATTCCGCATGAGGCGGAGGAATATAACGGGGCTTGGGGTGGGAATTGGGGCCCGGATGGGCGTATCTATACGGAGGTGCTTCCCTTCTTTGGGAAGCATCTTGTGTTTGAGACGACTGCAGTTGGTGGGAGGCCGTAGCGTCGATTAGTCGGTTTCTTTTTTGCGGGCTGATTCGCGTAGTGCCGTGAGCTGGGGATGGAGGAGCTTGGCGGTGAGGGAACGCGTGAGCGCTTCGACGGCTTCGCGCTGCTCGGGGGTCAGTGCAGCGAGGCGTTTGGCGGAGCGGGCTAGCTCGGCTTCGCGGATGGCCTCGGCGTTTTGCTGGAGTGCGAGGATTGCGGGGACGGCATCGCGGGACTGGAGGCGCTGCTGGTATTTTTCGACTTCGTTGCTGACGATGGTCTCGGCTGCGGCTGCTTCGCGGCTGCGGTCGGCGAGGTTGGCGGCGGCTACCTGCTGGAGGTCGTCAATGTCGTAGACGAAGCAGCCTTCGACTTCGTTCATGCCGGGGTCTACGTCGCGGGGGACAGCGATGTCGATGAAGAACATTGGGCGGTTGCGGCGCTGGTGGAGGAAATGCTGGCCGTGGGAGCGACCGAAGAGTTTTTGCGGGGCCCCGGTGGAGGTGATGACGATGTCGGCGCGGGGAGCCTGGGCGTAGAGGTCATTGAAGGGGATGGCTTCGGTGTGGACAGCGGGGCCGCTGAACTCGGCTGCGATCTTTTCGGCGCGGGACTGGGTGCGGTTGGCTACGAGAATGTTGGCTGCGCCCTGCTGGATGAGATGGCGAGCAGCGAGCTCGGACATCTTGCCAGCGCCTACGAGGAGGACGGTTTTGCCTTGCAGGGAGCCGAAGATGTTGCGGGCGAGGTCTACGGCTACGGAGGCGATCGAAACGGAGCTGGAGCCGATCTGGGTTTCGTTGCGGACTCTTTTGGCTACGGTGAATGCTCGCTGGAGGAGCGTGTCTAGCTGACTGGAGACGGCTCCTACTTCGCGGGCAATGGTGTAGGACTCTTTGACCTGGCCGAGGATCTGGGGTTCACCTACGACCATAGAGTCGAGGGAGCTGGCTACGCGGAAGAGGTGGCGGACAGCTTCGCGCTCGCGGAACTCGTAGAGGTGGGGCTGGAGGGTTTGCGGCGAGACGCTGAAGTACTCGTGGAGGAAGCGGAGGAGGTCGGCCTTGTTGTTTTCGGTGGCTGAGGGGTCGTCCTGCAGGGTGACGATTTCGACGCGGTTGCAGGTGGAGAGGATGAGGCCTTCGCGGATGCCGGGCTGATGGATCAGTGTGCGGATGGCGTCGGCGAGGCGGCCTGCGGGGATGGCGAGGCGCTCGCGAACCTCGATGGGCGCGGTGTTGTGGTTGATGCCGAGGAGGACGAGGTTCATGGCGTGGTGAACCTGTGGACGACGGAGAATTGGTTGGCAGCCCAGACGGCGAGGACTACGAGGAAGACGAAACTGGAGAGGTAGATGGCGCGACGTCCGCGGAGGCCGGAGTGGCGGCGGATATAGATCATGCCAACGTAGGCGAGCCACATGGCGAAGGAGAGGAGAATCTTGGGGTCGAGAAAGTAGGTGGGGCCGATAGTCTGCTGGGCGATGAGCGAGCCGATGAGGAGGCCGGCGGTCATGCAAGGGAGACCGAAGAGAAGGGTCCGGAGAGCGATCTGGTCGGTGGTTTCGAGCGGAGGAAGCCAGGAAATGGCGGGTGATTTTTGCTTGAGACGGCGCTCCTGAATCAAGTAGAGAAGCGAGGCTACGAGCGAGAGGAATAGCGCAGCGTAGGCGGCGAGCAAAAGTGCGATGTGGAGGAAGATCCAGCCGGTATGGAATTGAGGGAAGGGTGTGGTCTCCTGACCCGGGCGAAAGGCTGGGACGAGGCCAAGAAGAAAGCAGATGGGCAGGATAAAGACACCGAGGGAGACGGTTTTGTAACGCCAGTAGACCAGGACGAAGGCAGTGGCGAGAATGAGGCCGAGGAGGGCCTGGGTCTCGTGGGTGTCGACCGGGAGGGAGTGGTGAGCGGCGTTGAGCATCTCGGACAGCGAGACGAAGTGGAAGAGGAGCGCGGCGGTAGTTGCGGGGATGGCGATGTGGCGCCAGCGCGGGCGATCGTAGAGCGCGGCAGGCAGCACGGCAAGCGCGGCTATGCCGTAGAGAAAAACCGCGACTCTGAGCCAGAGGAGTGACATTAGGAATATGTTTAATCGCTTAGTTGCGGCGAATCTTCAGTATATCGGTTTATCGGCGCTCAAGACAGGGCGCAGGTCCAGGTTGCATACGCTGTAGTCTGTTCGCGGATCTTCAAGATTCGAGAGGTGCTCGATGGATAAGACGAGCATTTATGCGTTTATGACTGGATACCGCTACGGAGTCGTGTCGAGTATAGCGGCGAATCGCGTCCCTCAGTCGGCGCTGGTGGGGATTGCGGTTACACCGGAGCTTGAGATTGTCTTCGACACGCTGAATTCCACAAGAAAGTACAAGAACCTGATAAAGCAGCCTTCGTGCTCGTTCGTCGTGGGTTGGGGTGGAGAGAAGACTATCCAGTATGAAGGGACCGCTGCGGAGCCGAAGGGAGCGGAGTTGGAGCGCTGCCAGGAGGTTTATTTTGCCGTGTGGCCAGATGGATTGGCGCGAATGAGTTGGCCGGGGATCACGTATTTCGTGGTTAGGCCCAAGTGGGTTCGGTACAGCGATTACGATCAGAATCCTCCGTTGATTGAAGAGATGTTGTTTCCGTAAGCGGCGGAGCGCGGATACCGTGTGAGTGCGGTATTCTGGCGGTTCGGCTATGGGAAATGGTTTGACAAACGAGACGGCGCTGTCACCCGCGATGCGGCAGTATAGGGCGGCGAAGGAGGAGCATCCGGACACGCTGCTGTTCTTTCGCATGGGAGATTTCTACGAGCTTTTCTTCGAAGACGCGGTGGTGGCATCGCGTGAGTTGCAACTGACGCTAACGGCGAGGGACAAGGCGAGAAGTGTGCCTATGTGCGGAGTTCCTTACCATGCGGCGGAGTCGTATTTGCAACGGCTGCTGCGCAAGGGCTTTCGAGTTGCGATCTGCGAGCAGATGGAAGACCCAAAGCTGGCCAAGGGCGTGGTACGCAGAGAGGTAACGCGCGTGTTGACGCCCGGGACGGCACTCGATCCAGCGCTGGCTGCGGAGCAAAGCAACTATCTGGCCAGCCTCGCGAAGGTGGGAACGGTGTGGGGACTGGCTCTGCTGGACCTTTCGACGGGCGAGTTTCGGTCAACGGAGTTTGGGGGTGCGAACGGCTGGGCGCTGGCCGTGGATGAATTGGGAAGGGTTAGGCCCGCTGAGCTTCTATACGGTCAGGGACTGTTGGGTGGAGTGAATCTGGCGGGTGAGGAAGAGTCCTCTGCAGGACTGGATGGGATTCGGACGAAGACGGCAGTGGAGGAGTGGGTGTTTACGGTTGATTATGCCGTGCCGCTGGTCCGGAATCACTTCAAAGTGCACTCGCTGGATGGGATGGGGCTTAGTGGACATGAGGCGGCTACAGTAGCGGCTGGTGCGTTGTTGCACTACATGCGGGCGACGAAGCAGGGTGGTCTGGAGCACGTGGATGGGCTGAAGTTTTATGAGCGGTCCACGTGTCTTGAACTAGATGCGGTAAGTGTACGGAACCTTGAACTGGTGGAGCCCCTGTTTTCGGGCGAGTCGGCGCAGACGACATTGTTCTACACAATGGATGCCTGCTGTACGCCTATGGGAAAGCGGCTGCTTCGAGCTACGCTGTTGCGGCCTTCTAGTTCGCTGGCTGAGATTGAGGCTCGGCTGGAGGCTGTGGGTGAGGCAGTCGGTGATCTGAGGCGGCGGGAGGGGTTGCGGCGGGCGATGGATGGCGTGCTCGATCTGGAACGGCTGCTGGGACGAGTGGCGCTGGATTCGGCTGGGCCTAGAGAGGTGATGGCTCTGGCGGCGACGCTAGCGTGTTTGCCGGGATTAGTGGATGCGGTTAGGACGTTTGAAGCTGGACGGTGGCGTGAGTTGGCGGGCGGGTTCGATGCAATGGAGGATCTGCACGAGATGATCGTGGGGACGATTGCGGATGAGCCTCCGGTCTCGTTGGCTGACGGTGGGGCGATTCGCGCGGGTGTGAATGCGGAGTTGGATGAGTTGCGAGAGCTTAGCAGGAGTGGGCGGCAGGCTCTTGCGGCGATTGAAGAACGCGAGCGTACGAGGACTGGAATCGGCAGCCTGAAGGTGCGGTTCAACAATGTGTTTGGCTACTACCTTGAGGTGACGAAGGCGAATGCGAAGGCGGTTCCGGCAGACTATGAGCGCAAGCAGACGCTGGTGAACGCGGAACGCTTTACGACGCCGGAACTGAAGGAATATGAGACGAAGATTCTGACCGCCCAGGAGCGGAGCGGCGAGATCGAACGTCGGCTCTTTGCAGAGTTGAGGCGACAACTGCTCGATGCCGCGGGCCGGATGCGGGAGACAGCACGACGGGTAGCCGAGATTGATCTGCTTGCTTGCTTTGCGCATCTAGCCGCGCTGCGTGCGTGGGTGAGGCCGAGTGTTGAAACTTCAGGCGTGCTGGAGTTTGTGCAGGGGCGACATCCGGTAGTGGAGCGACGAATGGAGGAGTCGGGCAGTGGGAGGTTTGTGCCGAACTCTGCGCATCTCGATGCTGATGCCGGACCGGCGGTGATGCTGATTACCGGGCCGAACATGGGTGGGAAGAGTACGTACCTACGGATGGCTGCGCTGCTGGTGGTGATGGCGCAGTGTGGATGCTTCGTGCCGGCAGAGCGGATGCGGCTTGGTCTGGTGGACAGGATTTATACGAGGATTGGCGCGAGCGATAACGTGGCGCGAGGTCGGTCGACATTCATGGTGGAGATGACGGAGACGGCTGCGATTTTGAACACTGCGACCAACCGGTCTCTCGTGTTGCTGGATGAGATGGGACGCGGTACAGCTACCTATGATGGGTTGAGTTTGGCGTGGGCCACGGTGGAACATCTGCATGATCGGATTGGGGCGCGGACTTTGTTTGCGACGCACTATCACGAGTTGACGCTGCTGGCGGATAGGCTGGAGCGGTTGAAGAATCTGCGGGTGACGGCTAAGGAGTCGGCGGCGGGGATCGTGTTTCTTCATACGGTGGAGGCTGGGCCCGCGAGTAAGAGCTATGGGATCGAAGTGGCTCGGCTGGCGGGGTTGCCATCGGGCGTGATTGCGCGGGCGCGTGAGGTGCTGAAGGTGCATGAGCGGGCAGAGACACAACAGATTCGAGAGGCTTCGCCGGCGTTGGTGCCGCAGATGCAGATGACGATGTTTACGCCGCTGTCGCAGCGTATTGTGGATCGGTTGTCGGAGTTGGATGTGGATGGATTGACTCCGCGTGAGGCGTTGAATCTGCTGGCGGAGTTGCAGCGGGAGTTGAAGGCGTAACGGTGATCAAAAAGATAAAGACTGATAAGAGAGATACGACCGAAGTGTTTATTTTTTATCTGTTTCTATCTTTTTGATCACCGTTACGCCTTTTCGGACGTGGAGGAGATTTAGAAGATGGCTAGAGCACTCGTGGTAGCCGGGGTGATGAGCGGGACGTCGGCAGATGGTGTCGATGTAGCTGTGTGCCGGATCTCGCCTGCTTTGCGTGAGGGTGGGACGCCTCGGGTGAAGCTGCTGGGGCATGCTGGTTTCGCTTATCCGAAGGGGATTCGAGCGGCGGTGCTGGCGGCGATGGATGCCCAGGCTATCCCGGTGGCGGAGCTGGCGCGGCTGAACTGGCGATTGGGTGAGGCCTATGCGGATGCGGTGGCTAAGGCGGCGGAGCAGTTTGGCGTGAAGCTTAATCTGGTGGGTTGTCACGGGCAGACGGTGTATCACCAGGGGGCGGCGGAGAAGTATCTCGGGAAACCGCTGCAATGTACGTGGCAAATGGGTGAGGCCTCGGTAATCGCGGAGCGGTTGCGGATTCCTGTGGTGAGTGATTTTCGACCGGCGGATATGGCGGCGGGTGGTCAGGGAGCTCCGCTGGTTCCGATGCTGGATTATTGTGCGTTCCGAAGCGACAAGATAAGTCGAGTGCTACAGAATCTTGGGGGCATTGGGAACCTTACGGCTATTCCTGCCGGGGCAGCGGTAGATGGAGTGATGGCGTTCGATACTGGGCCTGGGAATATGGTGATTGATGGGTGTATGAAGCGGCTTTATGAGCGGGAGTTTGATCGGAATGGCGTGGTGGCTCGAAGTGGCAAGGTGCTCGATAGTGTGGTCGCTGAGCTAATGCAGGAGGCTTACTTCTCTGCCCTGCCGCCGAAGTCGTGTGGGCGTGAGCAGTTTGGAGAGGCTTTCGTTTCGCGGTTTATCTCGATGTGCCGGAAGGTTGGTGGTCGTGAGGATCGGGATGAGGACGTGATTGCTACGGCTACGGCGTTGACGGCGGCTTCGATAGTGGATGCTTACCGAAAATTTGTCTGGGGGCATTTGGGGCAGAATGCTCCGCTGGTTACGAAGATTGAGTATGTGGCGGCGGGTGGTGGGATTAAGAACTCGACGTTAATGGAGATGTTGCGGAAGGGGCTTGAGCCGCTTGGAGTAAAGATGCGGCTAATGGAAGAGTTGGGGATTCCGGCGCAAGCCAAGGAGGCGGTGGCTTTTGCTTTGCTGGCTTGGCTTACGTGGTTTGGATTGGCGGGGAATGTGCCGACTGCTACGGGGGCGAAGAGGCCGGTAGTTCTGGGGAAGGTTACATACGGATGAGTTTTGTGGCTCTGTGGAGAAAGACGGTCGGGCTTCGCCAGATACCCCGGACCCTTGGCTTATTGGGATTGTTTTGTGTGGGGATGGTTGGTTGCCGCGGGCGTGTGGAAGATCCGCAGACGGTGGTGATGATTATTGAGAGCAGCCCTAATAATCTGGACCTGCGGGTGGGTACGGATGCGCAGAGTGAGCGAGTGGGTGGGGTAATCTTCGATGCGTTGGTGAGGAAGGATGAATATTTCAATCTGCAGCCGTGGCTGGCTACAAGCTGGGAACAGCCGGATGCTTTGACTTGGGTGTTTCATCTTCGGGATGGGATTCGGTTTCAGGATGGAAGAGCGCTTACGGCGGAGGACGTGGCTTATACGATCGAGAGTTTGATCGATGGGTCTCTAGTGACGGCGAAGGGTGGGAGCTTTGCTTCGGTGGCGAAGGCCGAGGCAAGGGATCGGCTGACTGTCGTGGTGCGTATGAAGCGGCCGGATGCGGGTTTGTTGTTCAACTTAAGCGATGGTTTGTTTGGAGTGGTGCCGAAGGGTGCGGGGAAGGATTTTGGGATGCATCCGGTGGGGACGGGGGCGTTCCGGTTTGTGAGCGCGGTGCAGGATAAGGAAGTGATTGTTGAACGGAATGAGGCTTATTGGGCGGGTGCCCCAAAGGTCGAAAGAATTCGGTTTGCGGTTGTACCGGATACGATTACGAGTGCGCTGGAGTTGAAGAAGGGATCGGCCGATCTGGCGAGCAATGTGATTACGCTCGATATGGTTCATGCACTGGAGAGCGCGCCAAATCTGAAGATTGTGAGCGTGCCGGGCTCGCCTGTGGTGTATGCGAACTTCAATGTCAACGATCCGGTGTTGAAGGACAAGCGGGTTCGGCAGGCGGTGGCTTGCGCGATGGATCGGCAGGCCATTGTGGATGCTATCTGGCGAGGGCAGGCGAGACTTGCGAATACGTTGCTGCCTGTGGGACATTGGGCTGCGGCGAGCGATGCGGAGATGGCGCAGTATCCGCATGATGTTGCACGGGCGCAACGACTGCTGGAAGAGGCGGGTTTTCATGCCGGAAAAGACGGCGTGAGGATACGGGTTACGCTGAAGACGAGTACGGATGAGACTACTCGGCTAATGGCGGCGGTGCTGCAGCAGCAGCTACGGGCGGCTGGGATTCTGCTGGACATTCGATCGTCGGAGTTTGGGACGTTCTATGCCGATGTAACAAAGGGCGCGTTTCAGATGTACGCGCTGCGGTGGATTGGAAGCAATGAAGATCCGGACATCTTTCGCTATGCGTATGGGTCGGGGTCGTTTCCGCCAAAAGGTGGCAACAGAGGGCGCTACTCGAATGCACGAGTGGATGCTCTGCTGACAGCTGCTGCAGCGGAGACCGATCAGGCGCGGCGGCGGGAGGCTTATGTCAAGGTGCAGAAGATACTGGCGGATGAGTTGCCGGGGATTCCGCTGTGGTATCCGAACAACGAGGTTGTTCATACGCGGCGGATTGTGGGCGTGAGGCCGGGGCCTTCAGGGAATTTTGATTATTTACGGGAGATCTCGGTGCAGTAGGTCGAACGTCCGACACGAGGTGAAGCAAAAAATGCATTCACGGAAATTGCTGAGGAAGGCGCAACGATGGCGGGGCGGGCACGCGCGGACGAAGCGCAAACCTCGGACTGCGCGGTGAACCAGCAGCGCATGTCCTTTGGATTCAAAGCGCTTTTTTGCTATCCATAAATATTCTTCTTGACATCACTGTAGCCGTACAAGTACGGTTTCGCTACTCCATTGGAAGCGTTTACATTTTCATCGAAAACGTTTTCCAGCGTGTAAATGCAAGCGCGTACATCTAAGATCGAGGACATCAAATACATGACTAAGTATTGGCAACAAGTGAGTTGGAGGCGTATCAGAAGGGCTGCATACATTTTTTTGTTCGTTTGCCTTCTAGCGGCAACAACTGTACATGCTTTTGCCCAGGCGGATCAGGGTGCCATAAGCGGTACGGTGCAGGATGTCACAGGCGCAAGTGTCGCAGGAGCGCAAGTCGCGCTGACAAATACGGACACAGCTCTTGTCCTCAATGGGCGGTCAGATGGAAGCGGCGTCTACTCCTTCTCGCCGATCAAGATTGGCAAATACAAAATCAGCGTTACGGCGCCTGGGTTTTCAGTGACGACACAGGAGAATATTCAGGTCCACGTTCAGGACCGGCTCGAGGTGAATATTTTGATGAAAACGGGCACCCAGAATACCGAGGTCACCGTGACAGATGCTCCTCCTCTCATGCAAACGCAGGAAGGGTCGACCGGGCAGGTTATCGAGTCGAAGACCATCAACGACACACCTCTCAACGGCCGTAACTGGGTCTTCATCGCTCAGCTCACCGCCGGCGTCGCTCCTGCCAATGGGGCTCGCGGCCAAAAGGGTGGTGATTTCAATGCCAACGGCCAGCGCGCTGAGCAGAACAACTACATCATGGATGGCGTCGACAACAACGTGAACGTCGTCGACTTCTTCAACGGCGCCAGCTACGTTGTCCGCCCTCCACCCGATGCTCTCGCCGAGTTCAAGGTGCAGACCGGTGCCTACAGCTCCGAGTTCGGCCATTCCGCTGGAGCGGTCGTAAACGCCAGCATCAAGTCCGGTTCGAACAACATCCACGGCAGCGCGTGGGAGTACATCCGCAACGACGCCTTCGACGTGCGGCAGTTCTTTGACGGCAACAGCCCCGTACCGAAGTACCGCCAGAACCAGTTCGGCGCAACCCTCGGCTTCCCGATCCTCAAGGACAAACTCTTCTTCTTTGGCGACGTTGAAGCGAACCGTATCGTCTTTGGTGAGACGTACCACGGCCAGGTTCCGACGGCGCTCATGCGTACGGGTAACTTCAGCGAGTTGCTGAACAAGGACCTGACCGGCGCGAGCACCCCGATTCAGTTGTATGTCCCCAACCCGAATGGCAACGGCACGACGCAGGTCGTCAACAACCGGCTCGACCAGCAGTCTGGGGTCACGCTCGATCCAGTTGCGCTCAAAATACTCAGCCTCTTCCCCTCCCCAAATCAAGGGCTATCCGGGCAGACCCATGACAACTTCGTAGCGCAGACCAACACTGTCGATAACACGTTCCAGTGGGACACCCGCGTTGACTGGAACATCACTTCGAAGGACCAGGCCTTTGGCCGTTACAGCTACAACCATGAACCCGCAACTCACCCCGCTCCGTTCGGTACGATTCTGGACGGTGGTGGCTTCGGCGACACCGGTCAGGTGGTACAGCTTGGGGAGAACTTCGCCGGCAGCGAAACCCACGAGTTCTCGCCGACGCTCACCAATGAGTTCCGCTTCGGCTATAACTACATGCACGCCACCGGCCTGCACGAGAATGCCAACAATCCCACTGCGGCCACCAGCCTCGGTCTCGGCGGCATTCCCTACAGTCCTAATAACGGCGGTCTCCCATCCTTCAACGTAGGTGGTATATCGCACTTCGGTTCGCCCACCTTCTATGCGACCAACGAGTATGAGAACGTCTACCAGATCCTCGACAACGTAACGAAGGTTGCCGGCCACCACACTTTGAAGGCGGGCGTGAACATCCAGCGTCTCCGCTTCTCCACCTCCCAACCTACCCAGGCTCGCGGTACGTACAATTTCACTGGTGTCTACACCAGTCAGCAGGGTACCTCCGGCACCGGGTACGGTATTGCGGACTTCCTGACCAATAACATGCACGATTCGGCCATCTCCAACGTCTTCACCTCCGACGATGTCCGCTTCAATCGCTCCTTCTATATCCAAGATGACTGGAAGGTCAACCAGAAGCTCACCCTGAACTATGGCTTCCGTTACGACTACTCCACGCCGTACCTGGAGCGTCACGACAACCAGGCAGCGTTTGTTCCCACCAGCGCACCAACCGCCGGTAAAAGCACAGGCGTCTACCTGATCCCGGCCAGCAAGCAAGGCAACATTACCCTTCCCACTGCCTTCACCCGGCTGCTGACGGCGGACAACATCACCATCCAATACTCCCAAAACCGCTACCTCATCGAGCCACAGAAGACGAACTTCGCTCCACGAGTCGGCTTCGCTTACCAGGCGACGCAGAAGGCAGTCGTTCACGGAGGCTTCGGTATCTTCTTCGGTGGCCTGGAGAGCACCGGATATTACCCCAACCTCGGCGAAAACTTCCCGTTCGAGTTTGACTCAACCTTCGCCGCTGGCACCTGCAGCGCCGGTGTCGGAGGCTGCGTGAACAACGGGTTCACCTTGGAGAATGGCTTTACCACCGCAATCGCCAACGGTCTGCTCAACTCCATCGCGCAGCCATCCCTGCGTGGGAGTGAGGCCAAGATCCGTACGCCTTACAGTGAACAGTACAACCTGACCGCTGAGTACGGCATTAGCAATACGATGGTTGCATCGCTTGGTTATGTAGGCGCGGTCTCCCGCCACCTGCAGTCGTTCCCGGATCCCAACGGCGCGGTTGCTCTTGCGCCGCATAACTTCGGTGGCTACAAAGACGCATTGGGTGATACGGTTAATCCACTCAAACCTTATCCGCATTTCGGTGGGGTCTCATACACCGCCTATGATGGCATATCGAGCTACAACTCGCTGCAGGGTAAGGTCGAAAAGCGGATGTCGAGAGGCCTCAGCTTCCTGGCTACCTACACCTGGTCGCACTCACTCGATGACGCGCCGACACCTCTCGGAAGTACCAACGACAGCGGGTATCGCAGCCTCAACATCCTTGGGATCCGCGCTGACTATGGTAACTCTCCCTTCGACGTCCGTCAGCGCTTCACGCTCAACGGCAACTATGAGCTGCCGTTCGGTCATGGTCGCACATACATGAACAACGTCGGTCCGCTGGATTACCTCGTCGGCGGCTGGTCGAGCAGCCTCGTCTTCCGTGCTCAGACCGGTGAACCCATCACCATTGGGACGAACAACCTTAATAGTCCCAGCGGGGCCAATGCTCAAGCCATCCGTGTCGGCAATCCGTACCAGGGAGGCGGCTCTGCCAACTCCACAAACGCCGGTATTACCTGCCCTACGGCGGTTCGTACGGTGAAGAACTGGTACAACCCCTGCGCCTTTGCCAACCCGCAGGCAGACAACATCGGCTATACAACCGCAACATACGCCAACTCTCCAAGTGGGCAGCCGATTCCAAACACGGTGACAGGAGCCGCGGCTCTTGCCTATTTAGGGAGTCCTCGTGGTCAAACCTATGGTCCAGGCTATGATCGCGTCGATATGTCGCTGTTCAAATCCTTCCCCACCTTCCGTGAGCAGTACCTGCAGTTCCGCGCGGATATCTTCAACGTCCTCAACACCCCCGGCTACGGAAACCCGAGCAATACGGGTATTTCGTCGAGCGGTGGTCAAATCACCTACGCACGCACATTCCAGAGCAACACTCCGGACTCGCGCTTCTTCCAACTCGCTTTGAGATACGCATTCTAAGGCGATACACTCCGAGGGCGGATGCACCGCAATAGGCGCATCCGCCCAGAGACTTTAAAACGCATGTCCCGTACACTTATTTTCGGTTTAGGTCGCGTTTTGCGAGACATGACAATAGGCTATGTCTTGACAATTGCAGGTAACGACGCTCCATGGTTCAGGATCGAGACCCCGGCGTTCGCGCAAATTACAAGACCAGTGTCTATGACCGCGACAGATCGAACCTCTCTGCGCCGGGCCCTCGACGCTTACGATCAAGGGAAGGTTGGGGAGGCCGAGCCGCTTCTGCGTGATCTGGTCACCCGCTACTCGGCAAGCTATGAAGCCAACGAAGCACTCGGGAGCCTATACGCCGAGGGAGGCGACCTGACCCGCGCGTTAACCTATCTCGAGTCCGCGCGGACACTCGCACCGCGCGACGCGATTGCTCATGCGAACCTCGGTGCGGCGTATCTAAAGCTGAATAGAAGTCAGGAGGCGAAGCGCGAACTCGAAATCGCGGCAAAGCTCGACCCGCACAACGGTGACACGCAGTCGAACCTTGGCCAGGCGTTAATGCTGGAAGGACACCCCGCGGAGGCGGCGCATGCCTTTGCGTTGGCAAGCGCTGCGAAGCCAGGGGATTGGGATGTGCGATACAACTGGGCGATCGCATTGCTTGGCAGCGGTTCTGTGCGCCAGGCTCGTGAGGTGGAGCAGGAGATTCCTGCAGAGGCCAGTACAGACCAGGTCGAGTCCCTCCGCGGCGACATAGAGGAGAGGCTCAGCAACTACAAAGAAGCTGTTCAGCACGATCAGGCGGCTGCACGGAAGAACCCCAGCGACGCGAATCTTTACACACTGACGGCGGAACTCCTGCGCCACTGGACATGGGACGAAGCCGTGCAGATCGCTCAGTATGGAGAGAAGCGGTACCCGGTCAGTACCCACTTCCAAGTCGCCGAAGGAGTTGCGCTTTACGCGAGCGGTCATTATCCGGAGGCAGCCGCTACCTTCTCATCGCTTCTGGCTGCCGAGCCGGACAACTCCATCTATGCCGATCTTCTGGGTCGCAGCTGCAGTCTTCTGGCCGAGGGCGTTAGCGCCAATTGTAACGGCCTTGAAGAGTTTGCGCGCCGCCACCCGCAGAACGCGCAGGCCGCCACCTATGCAGCAACGGGTTTGTTACACCGTCCCGCAGGACAACAGGATACGGCGCAGGCCGAAGTGTTTCTTCGTCAGGCCATTGCGGCTGATCCTAAGCTGGCGGACGCGTACTTTCAAATGGGGGTACTTGACCAGATGCGGCTTGACTGGAAAGCCAGTGCCCCTATGCTCGATCGGGCGGTTACCCTCCGACCTGCATTTCCCGAGGCACACTATCGTCTCTCCCGCGCATATGCGCACCTCGGGATGCGTGATCAGGCGCAGCAAGAGATCGCACTGCAACAGCAGTACAGCCAGCAGGAGAAGGACAGCCTCAACGCCCGGCTGCAGGAGGTTGTGACATTCGTACTTCAACCCAATTGAACGCAGCGTGGAGCCGGTCCACCTCTTTGCGCCAGATTGCGGCCAAACAGGCCTGGGATCGGCGTCAATTTCTACGTGCTGTCGCTGGTACCGGCGCTGCTACTTTGTCTTCCTTCACACCGCTTCGCGCCATGCAGCTTCCGCGCGGGCAGAAGGTGGTCGTCGTCACGTTCGGCGGTGGGGCGCGAGATGAAGAAACCTTCGCGCCTGATGGCCAAGAGAATATTCCGCTCATTCTTGCTGAGCTGATTCCGCAGGCAACCTTCTTTACCCAGGTTATCAATCACGGCATACTTGGTCACTATGTCGCAACCGCGTCGCTGGCAACGGGCGCCTACGAGACGTTGAATAACTTCGCGTTGGTCCCACCGGAGAACCCTACGGTCTTCGAATACTTTCGACGCGACCTGAAACGCCCTGCTCAGGATGCCTGGGTAGTGGCTCCGAGCAATGGCTTCAACCGCCTTGGCAGCAGCGATCACCGCGGCTACGGACCTTCGCTTGGAGCAGAGGTGGTGCTGCCGAAGCAACTGCTGGCCGCTGCAATGGCAGGAAGCCCAGGTCTCGACTACGAACATCTGTTACGGGACAACTATGAGTCGCCGGTCGCAACCACCCTCCATGGCAGCCAGGACGAGCTACGCCGAACTGCCAACTTACTTAAGCTGTCGCTGGATGACTTCACTGCCCACGCAAAGAGCCTCGCCAGCCCCGATGAGCTCTCCGTCTTCATTGCGCGGAGACTGATGCAGCAGCTCTCACCGCGGCTGCTTTGGATTACGTTGCATGATATCGACATTGCTCACTCTGGCGCCTATTCGCTTTATCTCGAAGGCATTCGGCGCTCGGACCGTCTGTGCGCCGAGTTATGGCGCGCCATCGAGACCGACCCCGAGTACAAGGGTCGCACAACGATGTTCATACTGCCAGACTTCGGCCGCGACTCGGACACCGACCCTGGCGGCAACGGCTTCCAGCACCATCGCACCGGCGACGCGCTCTCGCGCACGACATGGATGATGGTGCTCGGCCCTGGAGTGCGACAAAACGCCGTAGTGGATCGCCCTGTCGACTCGCTGGACCTGGTTCCTACGCTCGGGTCGTTGATGGGCTTCTCGCCAACCTATGCCCAGGGTTCGCCTCTGCAGGAGGTGCTCTAGTCATGAGGCCTCTACAGTCGAAGACTACGGACTTTGAGAGCTATCCGCCGCAGGCTCGAAGACTGGTGACGGAAAATCTGGGCCTGATGCAACAACTGCCGTTTCACTATCGGGCTGTGTTATTGCGCGAACTGATCAACTACGACTGGAAGCTGCCCGCAGAACGTCAGCGTCTCTCCGGACAACTTACTTATCTGGGGCAGTTGCCAAAAGAAGAGCTCACCCTCCTCATGCAGGGATTTGATTCGCTGAAGATGAATCCGGATCTTGAGAAGGCAGGCTGGACTGCTAACCCTTCCGACACGCTGGAGCAGATAACGGCATGGCTCTGGAGCTCGCACCAGATGGATGCCTTTCGCCAGGCTGCCGACAACTTTTCGTCCACAATCTCCGCAGCCGTACCTTCGAGGCAGCCCTCTCAGCCGAGGTTAGGAATCGTCGCCATCGGTCAGGGAGTGACACACCCAGGCTTTCCACTCTTTCGTAAGCTCCGTCCGCACGGGGTATATCTACGCGGTATCCAGGCGCAAGGTGCTTTTGATATGTTGCTCGCTGAAGCGCAACGCCGAGCGCACGGCTCAGTAACGAATGCCGCGCTGGTCGAAGACTTTCTGCACTGGTACATTGATGGCGGCACAGCATATCCGGCTCCAGCACTTACGCAAATTTCCTACGCGGCTCTTGATCGGGTGCGGCAGGCACTCCTTCAGCGCACGCAGCAGGCAATTGAATCGCGCGGCATGGGGCCTGAACGGCTCCGCAGCCTGCTTGTCCAGCTACGCCCCGAAGACGTTGGCCTTACGACCAGTGGCACTGAGCAGCGAGCTGCCGTACTCAATCACTTCCAACTTAGCCTCTTAGCCGAAGGCTCAGGCACCCAGATATTTTCCACCACCTTCGTTCAATGGGGCGCTCGCGAATGTCTCCGTCGCGCCGAACCCGAGACGCTTTTGTTACGTTTCGCGCCACGACAACAACAACAACCAATGAACACGATGCTCAGCGGACAGAAGGGATCGGTTCCCGACGCTCAGGGCTCAATCGTCGACGCCGACATGGGCGCGTACTACACCTGGCTGAACATGAGACGTCTCCCGGGCGCCGAACATCTGCGATTTCTCGTCTACTTTGAGGGTCGCAACGAAGCCCTGATCCTAGGCCCGGGCCTTCCCGGAGGTACGACGTCTGATTCCTCCATGGATATGCAAGGCGTGTTGAAGCTGCTGAGTTGATCTCTTGTCTAAATTTGCCAAAGCACACCCTGTCTACGTGCCCTGCGGGATAGTGGCGAAGCAGTCGAATTGTTCAAAAAATTCGACCTATAAATGTAGAGCTTTACATCGCGGTTGTTTTGCCGTTTAGTGGTTGTGGCTCAAAGGCAGTGGATTGTCATATTCCAAATTTGACAGCGGGCCAACCTCTGTTTTGCAGACATACTGGAGTTGAATGTGAAACGTATTCCGATAGCTTTTATTGCGCTCTCGCCGCGTTCGGCATGCAGCTCCGCGCGCAACAGTTGCCTCATCTCGAAACGAAAGACGGTCGTCACGCCTTTACCATCGATGGCAAACCTTTCCTGGTACTTGGGGCCCAGATCAATAACTCCAGTTTCTGCAATGGTGCACATGAGCATAACCTGCGCCTCGTTATCCTGTAGTTCGGCACCTGGAAGAACGGGAAGAACCATTACGTGCCCGAATGGATTAAGTCCGACGCAAAAATATCCCGCCAGATCACTGCCTACGGCAAGCTGCTCGATGTCATGTCACCTAACTCACGGGCGAATCTCGGCGCGGACAAGCACGCATTCGCTGCGCTGATGCGCCACATCCGCGAGATGGATAGCACCCAACACACGGTGATTATGATGCAGGTCGAAAACGAATCCGGCGGCATAGGCACCGTGCGTGACTACTCCGCTGCCGCGCAGAAACTGTCTGCGGCGAACGTTCCGGAGTCGCTGACTCTGCACCGCATCGCAAGCCAGGCACCTGGGAGCAGGTCTTCGGTGCAGACGCCGACGAACGGTTCGCCGCATTCTCCACTGCCAGCTATATCAACGAGGTCGCCACGGCCGGGAAGGCGGAGTAGCTGAACGCCTGGTCGGCCCGGAAGCGCACGATCGTCAAACCGAGCGGATGACGGCCAGTTCGTTGCTCTTTACGTTCTCTCGAAAGACATAGGTGACGCTTGCGGTCCATCGCTCGCGCCTGAGTTCGAGTGATCCGCCGGGTCCGTGTAGACCTTCTCGAATTCGATCCGCGCCGAATATGGAGACTGTCTCAGGTCATCAAGAACGACGTTCTTGACCTCCACATCGACATACGGGAGCGAGCTGTCGTTGCGATAGGCCATGATGGCATTGTTCTTGCGCTCCTGGTCGACGACCGCGCGCTGGACATCGCCATTCAGGAAGTACAGCGCATTCGTCTGGTCGCGCTCGATGGTGAAGCGGTTGCGGCTGAAGTACACTTCAGCCCAGCGCGAGAGGTAGTACCTGTTTTCGGTCTCCTGCGACATGAGCGTTAGTCGGTACGTAAGGCACTCCATCTATTTGCTCTTGAGATCCTGCCGTTTATCTGCGCGCGTCAGCGTTTCTGGATATCTCGCTGAGGACGGTATCGGCAGTCGTCGATCCCTACGCGTGCCGGCAAAGCCGTTCGCGAAATCGATCCAGCCTTCGTTGAAGCCATCGATCATGCGAATACGCGGATTGAGGCTGCGCATTCCTTGACCGACCAATAGACCTTCCCATGAATCCCTAGAACCGCCTCCACTCTGACCTGATGTTTCAGGATCTTAGAAAGGGCCTCTCCCAAGCCAAGGGGAGCGGTGCGGCTTGGTCCTTCCAGTTCGACCACCCTCTGTCCAGTCCAATTCTCCTGAACCAACTCGACGGTTACCATCGGAACCGGCTTGTCGAGAGGCTGAAGGAAACTGTGCATCACTCCATTGTTACGAGCGGACACAATGTCCCATGCCGTATTCTCTATGAACCATGCGCGGCGAAGATAGATGACCGGGATCTCCAACTGCCCGAAGATAAACTCCCCGATCGTGAGCTGGGACAGCACAGTGGTCTGCTTGGTTTGCGCTCCAATGGTCGAGAGATATAGCACTTTGCCGGCGCCGGAATTGCGTACTGCGTCCCGCACTGCGGTCATCGCCGTATAGGCTTCCTGAAATCCCGGTTCGGGATCGAAGATGGGTGGGGGAAGGACGAAAACAACCTCAGCGTCCCTGAAGGCTTTGGTGAGAAGCAATTACATCTGTTAGGTCCGCAACTGCCAGTTCACAGCCCTTTGCAGTCCATGCATCTCCTTTGCGTGCATCCCGAACGACCGCGCGAACTGCAACTCCGACCGTGAGCAGCCGTTCTGCTAGCTGCCCTCCAATACGACCCGTGATTCCAGTAATGGCTATCATTTTTATCTCCTCCTTGATTGACCTTAGACAATCCTCGAGGCGGCGTTTTATATAAAAGCACTATCTTTACAAGATGTTTTGAAACCAGGCGCACGCACAGGCATCTGGACTTTAGGGGTGCGCCGATGATCCAAACTGAATCACAACTTTCAGCCCTGTTGCCTCTGGGCGCAGAGGTTATCGGCACGAGTGCTGGCTTCCCATGGAGCGGCTTCCTTGTCGAAAAGTTCTTCATGCAACCGCGAGAGAGGCAATCAGGCGTTAACCGCTGGCATGTCATCTCGGCTCTCGGGAGCCACCTGCCGAGTTCGATGGACCTACCTCAGGAGCACCGTGTCGACCTATACGAAGCCGCCAGGTGCTCTGACGTTTTTCCCGATCGGGGAGGTCCCGCCGATAAGATTAAGATCTCGCTCAGAATTGACGAGCTGCGCCGTCAACGACGAGCTTGTTGAGTCCATCAGGTTGGAAGTTGACGGATACAGGTCGCACGAGTTGCTGCACCGCTCTGGTTTTCGGGACGATGCAGCGGAGCGCATTGTTGCCTTGCTCGCGATAGAGATGGAGTCCGGTGGGCTCTCGGGAAGTTTATACGCAGAGTCTCTGATTCGCGCGCTAGTCTGCCGTTACATTGTATTGGCAAGTGAAGGTGCTCAGCGCACCTTGCCCGCGGTCGGCGCCATGCACCCCCGGCTTTTGAAGCGCCATCGCGAGTGGATGGAGGAAAATGCGCATCGAGATATTTCTCTTTCCGCAATGGCGAAGGAGACGAAGTATAAAGCTGCGACGCTGGGGCACAAAGTTAGCTGTCGGCGCCTCGTTACGAACGGTTGACGCAAGCCACGCTGCATTCGAGTATGGCGGCACAATACGGCGTTGGCCTCGGATACCTTGGCGTCGTCGTCCATCGACGCACGGGGATTGGTACTGTCCCACCCAGACTATTTCCACTCCACTATTGCTCGCAAAGTCTCGTTATCGATTCTCAATTCACCTAATCTGTCAGTGAATTGGGTAAACTCCCGAGTCACGGTCAATCCTGAAGTAATCCGTCCAATAATTGGATCGCTTTAATTTGTCAGGTCGCCGCCCACAGCCATCGGCATGTCGCGCAACCGTGTTCCTGTGGCGGAGAAGATGGCATTGCTGACGGCTGGCGCCAGACCCACGATGCCAGTCTCACCTGCACCTGCTGATGGCAGGTCCTTTCGGTCAATCAGGACCACATTAATCTCCGGAGTATCGCTAAACCGGGGGACGCGATATCGAGCCAAATGCGGATTCAGGATGCGGCCATCCCTTAAACTCAATGACTTCGAACAGCGCTCCACCAATGGCCTGCACGACGGCACCCATTATCTGATTGCGCAGGCCGTCAGGATTTACGACCGCGCCCGACTCCCAAGCCTCGACAATGCGACGAAGTCGCACCTTTTTGGTCGTCGGATTCAGCTCGACTTCGACGCAGCTAGCAACATATCCGCCCTTCTCGGTTCCGCCCGCAATGCCAAACTAAAGTACGCCAGCAGTGCTGCACGCGCCTCGTCCCTATGTCCCATGCGCGCAGCGCAACAGCCGCGTAGGCCATGTCTCGCACCCACGGCGTAAACCACACCCGTCCGGCAAACTGGCAACAATCAGGCCATTGTTATTTCGTCCGAGGCGGTTGGGTTCCCTGCTCTGCGCAATGCGGAGCATGACTTCGCTCTGATGCCAGAGTGCCTTTCTTTCTCGTCCGTGAAATGTACAGTTGGCTTGACGCGCCAGCGCTCGATCTCCGCAATCTCGCGCTTGGCCAACGCCTGCTGCGCGAGTCCGGCCTGCCAGGTTTTGAAATCTTTCGCAGCCTGCGCCAGTTCGTCATCACTCTCGAGGGAAACCAGAGCCCACGCCAAACTGCCGCTCAGAAGCTGCTCAGTTCGTGCCGGTTTGATCTGCTTTGGACCAAACGGAATGAGCAGCAGGGACTCCGCGATATCGGCGAACTTCAGCAACTGCATTTCGGCGCCAAACATCCTGACAATTCTTCGCGACCTGACCGGCCGGCTCCATTCCACATACAGCCCGTCCTGCTTAGCCTTGTCAGAACCGGGTTCCCAGCTAACGACGAGAGCAGCCGCCCTTAGGCCAAAGGGCATGAAGACAAGACCCTCGCCCTCGTTGCTGCGCACGTCGATAACATGAGAATCATTCTCGTACTCTGCCGATGCGCTGTGCGTCTCTGCACCGCTCCAGCCAAGAGCCTTGATAAAATTGGCGTCTCGACTCCCTCGCTCAGAGGGTCCTTGGGATCCGGTAGAACAAAGCTGTAGGGATGCGCGTAGAACCTGGTCACAGTGGCGCTCTCCGGCGACACCACTGCGAAGCCAAAGCCGTTGCCGGTGACAAGATGGGAAGCAGTGGCAGGCAGGCATGCCAAAAGGCTGGAACAAATTTGCGCAACAAGAAAGCGTGCGAAAGACATGGCCTATCATTATCGATTTCATGCACGCAATTCTGCAACTACTCATAGGCGATGGGATTGGGTGTGTTGTGAATCTTGGGGCTGGATTCCATACTCGGAGCGTGTCGGATTCTGCCTTGTCTGGCTTGCACATTTGGGAGATCGATCAGCGCGAGAATATCGAAGCTAAACAGAAACAACTCCGCAAACTGTTCGACCCGAGTTCATCCGGATTGGTAACCGAGAGCGGTCCAGTCAGCAGCATAGTGACTGCAACCGCGGCGAGCAGGCACGGGGCATGTGTCGACGCCGGTCAGACGATTGCCGAAAGTACTCGCCTCGCGGCAATACCAAGCAGCATCCCAATCACTGACCCGTTTGCCAGCAAGGATGAGCATGCGTCCGAGGGCGGTGGAGACGATCTGCTTGGCTTGAGCGCAGAGAGCGACGCGGATGCTGAGTTCGCGGAGGCGCTTGCTGACAGCGTAGGAGACGAGTCCGAAGGTTCCGGTGATCGAGAACACGAGGCCGAAGGCGCAAAAAGACTGAGAGTGATGGTGGCGACCTGGGCAGTAAAAGTTGAATGCCGAACTGACTGCTCCGGGCGTTCGATTGCTGGATATCGTCTACGTGTCGTAGCCTGCAACAGCCATTCGCAAACCCAGTCGGGATGGACACCGCTGGCGGAGATCTATACAAACGGGAATCCGCAAGTTAGCCGCTCATTTTCAAAGCTGCCGCACAGCCGCCCGCTTTAGACCACGATTACCCGAACCTTCTTACGCTGAAAAGCCTCGACCATCTCTGGATCTACACTGTCGTCCGTAATGATGGTATTCAGCTGGTTTGTCGCACAGACATTGCTGGAGGTGAACATACCAAGTTTGCTTGCATCCGCCACTGCAATCACCTGCTTGGCGTGCTTCACCATCTGCCCCAGAATCAGTGCCTCATCGGATTCGATCACCGACAGACCATGTTCGGGATGAATCCCACACGCACCCATAAACACCTTGTCGAAGAAGAGCCGCTGCAGCGAGTCGAAGGCTGTTGAGCCGACCATAGAGAACGAGCCAGGCCACCTGATTGAGCCTCCTGTAAGGGTCACGCGAGCATTAGGCAGACTGGAAAACTCCATCCCGATATTTACTGCGTTTGTCACGATATGGATGCCCTCGCGATGCCGCAGACTGCGAGCTACCTGGGTAGTCGTCGTGCCGGGCGAGAGCGCGATGGTATCGCCCTCATTGACCATCTCCGCCGCTGCAATGGCAATGCGCCGTTTCTCATCTGCGAAGCGCTCCTCTCGCAACGGAAAGGCAGCATCAAATCGGAAGGGCTCGTAGGTCATCTTCCCAGCCAATTCCACGCCACCGTGGGTCCGGTGCACTAAACCGCGCTGCGCGAGTTTGATCAGGTCGCGCCGAACACTCGCCGGTGAAGCATCGACCTCGACCGCCAGATCTTCAACGCAGCTCTGCCCCTTTTGCAGCAGGAGATGAAGGATTTGCTTCGCCCGATCTTGAGTCTTCGGGGCCATATGGATTCCTTCTAATGAATCACAGATCAACAAATAACGGAACCCGTGCTGCGAGCATAATCCAGTAAGTTGAACATATGAACTTGTTTTCTGCACGATTTTGAAAGGTTTATTTGACAAATGTTCACCCGAATTCCTATGCTCTTTCACAATTTGATACGCAGGCGCGCAGCAAGCGGCCACAGAAGACATCCTCATCCGCCTCAGGCTTTCCACTGTAACGCTGAATTCTTCAGGTCTCACGCCACACACTGGAGTGATACAGATCATGAAGACATCAATAAATACGAAGCTTCTCAAACATCTCTCCAGCATCGCGATTGCCATGACGGCTCTCTGCTGCACGCCGGCACTGCTCGCACAGTCAGTCTCCGGCGCCATCGCCGGCGAAGTGACAGATTCGAGCGGTGCTGTCATAGTCGGGGCGCAGGTAATCGCCGAGAACTCAGAAACCGGCATCAAGACCGAATCGACGACGAATGCTGCGGGGGCCTACACTATTCGCTTCCTGCCCATCGGCACCTACCGCGTCACGGTGGCGGCGCCCGGGTTTTCCTCGCAGACCGTTACCCCGTTCGCGCTCGAGATCAACCAGACGGCGAAAATCAACGCCAGCCTGAAGGTTGGCGCCAGTTCCACGATCGTCGAGGTGCAGGACATTGTCACGCCAATCCTCAACACCAACGACGCGTCGCTCGGCATTACGCTTTCCACCAACGAGATCGCGAACATTCCGTTGAACGGTGGCAACTTCTCCTCCGTGACCCTTTTCCAGCCGGGGGCCATAGCTACCGATCCTCAGGGCATGACCGGTTCCAACGCGATCGAGCGCAGCACTTTCAACAACGGCATCGCCTCGATCAACGGCAACCGCAACCAGGCGAACAATTACACGCTGGACGGAGCCGACCTGAACGAGCCGCAAAACAACCTCATTGCCTATAACCCGGCTCCGGAGGCGCTCGCCGAGGTCCGTGTCATCTCGGCCAACGCGCCGGCTTCGTACGGCAACGCCAACGGCGGCGCTGTCGTTTCAATTCTGAAGTCCGGTACAAGCCATTATCACGGCTCGGCCTACGCATCGCTCTTAAACCACAACCTCGACGCGAACACGTGGTTAAATAAGCATCAGAATCCCATCATCCCCAGAAACCCCTATACGCAGACCACCTTCGGCGGGACCCTGGGCGGTCCCATACTGCGCGACAGGCTATTCTTCTTCGCCGACTACCGAGGCGTGCGTTATCACACAGGCGGTCTCACCACCGCCAGCGTTCTTCCAGCGGCCATGCGTAACGGCGACTTCTCCGCCCTTCAGACCCTGAGCAACAACAGCATCCAGCTCTACGACTCGCAGAACGGGTTTGCCCCCTATGTGGGGGATAAGGGTCTACCTATCCTGAATCCTGTGGCACAGTATCTCTTTGCGCATCCGGAACTCTACCCTCTCCCCAACGCCGCACCTGTGGATGGGCTGGTGCAGAACAACTTCCAAGGCTCCCAACGAACCTTCCGAGTCAACAACCAGGGCGATGTCAAGATCGAGTGGGACACGAAAACGTCCAACAAATTCACTGCCTTCTACGTTCAGTCCTATTCAAACGACCTGACAACGACTCTCATCCCTGTGATCTTTCCCACGGCGAACTTCTATCCGACCAAGCTCGGCGGCGGTAGCTGGATCCATACCTTTTCGCCTGCCATCATCAACGAGGCGCGCTTCGGGTTCACCCGCGTTCGCTGGGACAACAGCATTCCCACGGACCCAACCGGCCAATTCGGTCTCACCGGCAACCAGAAGGTGGGTATTCCCTTCGGTAAGCAGCTCTATGTCGGCTTTTCGCAACAGCGGCAAGGTGCTACCGACAGCCGCCCCAGTGACATCGGCACCAACGCCAACACCCAGATACTCCGTGACAATACCTTCAATTACTATGACAATCTCACTTGGCAGCACAGACGGCATCTTCTCTCCTTCGGCGTGCAGGCGACCCGGTATCAGCAGAACTACCTCAATGCCTCAAACTTTGGATTTCTCGGAAGTTTCACGTACACCGGCGCCTACACAAGCAATCCGAATATAACGTCAGGGGGCGGCGGCTACGGTCCGGCAGACTTTGTTCTTGACCGAGTCGGTGAAAGTCAACTCGGATCCACTATCGGCATCGTTGGCAACCGTCAGTGGCGCATCGCCGGGTACGTGCAGGACGATTTCAAGGCGACGGCGACGCTAACCCTCAACTTCGGCCTGCGCTACGAGTACGATCAACCCTGGTATGAAGTTAACAACAAGACGGCCAACGTTCTGCTAGATTCAGGCACGGTCGAATACGCAGGCAGCGTTCCGGCCGGTGCAATCTCAGGTGCGCAGGTATGCCCCAACCGTGCCTGCTATCAGCCCACCTATGACCAGTTCATGCCCCGTCTGGGCTTTGCGCTGCAGGCGGCCCCACGTTTCGTCATTCGCGGCGGTTACGGTGCCACCAGCTTCTTCGAGGGAAACGCCTTCAACCAGCGCCTCACCTCCAGTCCGCCGTTCGCCCTCGGTAGCGACCTCAAGGCACCCACGCCAACCCAGACCACACCAGGCTCCCCTTTCCGGATTGAAGATGGCTTTACCCCACAGTTCAGCGCCCAAAGCAACTACTCGGTTTGGCCGCAGAACCAGCGGCCAGCCTACATTCATCAATACAGTCTCACCACCGAATACGCTCTCACCAACTCGCTCTCGCTCACAGCCGGGTATCTCGGCCTGACAGGCCACCGCCTTGCAGCCTACCGCAACGCTAACCAGCTCACCCTCGAACAGGCGACAATCATCGCCAACCTTCCGTCCGTCGCGCCTATTCCAGCCGCGGCAGTTGCGCCCTATGCTGCCCTCGTCGGTCAAAATGGAGGCCTCCTCATCACGGAATCGTCTGCCATGATGAACTACAACGGCGGCCAGGCTACCCTTCGCCAGCGTGTTAGTCATGGCCTCGAGTACGCCGTCAACTACACCTATGCCAGATCCATGACGAACTCCGCTGGCAACTACGGCCAGCCCGGCATCAACGGCTCCAACGGATCCTACCAGGACGGCTACAACAGCCGCGCCGACTATGGGCCAACCGGACAGGATGTCCGTCACAATCTCAACGCCGTCTTTGTCTACGATCTGCCCTTTGGCCGCGGACGCGCCTTTGGCAATCAGATGAATCGGTTCCTCGATCTCGCCGTCGGAGGTTGGAGGGCCTCAGGTTCTGTTCTCGCCTACTCTGGATTCCCGATCACTATCAACGGCCCCGGCAACACCAATACCAATACCTACGGTCAGGCACGCGCAAACCACTACCGCGCCCTGAAGATCCGTAACCGTTCCGCCGACAACTGGTGGGGGACCGACCCCTCCGCCATACCGTGCTCCTCTGGTGGAGACAACGGAGTCTGTGCCTACGGAGCCTCCGCACCGCTTACCTTCGGCACCGCGGCCATCAACACCGAACGCGCACCCGGGTATCGCCAGGTCGATACCTCGCTCTTCAAAGACTTTCACATCGTGAAAGAGCACACGGTTGGTTTCCGTGCCGATTTCTTCAACGCCTTCAATCTCGTCAGCTATCAAAACCCAGACAACAACGTGATTGACGGTAATTTCGGACAAATTACCACCGTTCGCTCTCCACAACGCCAGATACAGCTCAGCGCGCACTACACCTTCTAGTTCTAGGAAGTTGTTGAAAAAACGTCTTGCTTAAAACGGCCTCAGCGGCGCCGTAATTGCTTCAATCAGTCAAATTAATCGTCTTCAAAAAAAGAACTGAGATGTTTGCGATAATTCGTGTGCCCTAATGCGCAAGATTATCTTTGAACTCTGTGCAGAGAGTATTCAGGCATGTCTAGCAGCGCGCGATGGCGGAGCCGACCGCATCGAGCTCTGCACCGCGCTCAGCGAAGGCGGCCTTACCCCAAGCCATGGCCTCACCCGCGAAGCGATCCGTCGCAGCGGGCTTCCTGTGCATGTCTTATTGCGGCCTCGGACCGGTGATTTCCTCTATACGGATGACGAGTTCATCCTCATGTGCGAAGACCTCCTTCACGCCCGCACCCTGGGAGCCAGCGGCTTCGTTCTCGGCATTCTCCGAGCCGACGGCACAGTCGACGTCCAGCGCATACGGGAGGTCGTAGAGCTGGCCGCACCCCTTGAGGTCACCTTTCACCGCGCATTTGACTACACCGCCTCGCTTGAACAGGCCCTCGAAGACGTCATCGCCACAGGCTGCAGGCGTGTGCTGACTTCTGGAGGCGAACGCGACGTTATCGCCGGAGCTGACAGGCTGGCGCGGCTTGTAGAGCTCGCAGCCGGAAGAATCGCGATCGCCGCCGGCGGAGGCCTCCGCATCAAGGATGCAGCCGCCCTCGCGCGCGCCACACGCGCCAGCCATTTTCACGGCTCCATGCGCCGCAGCGAAGTCAGCGGGACGCAGTACGAATGTCCCTGGGTACGCGAGGACGCAGATAAGTTCGAAGGCGCTTCCCGCTTCGTCGTCGATGACGCCGACGTACGCGCTATGATCGATAGCCTGCGCGGCTCATAGACTATCTTTTGCGGCACACGCAGGGCCATACACGCATAGGTTAGGAACAACATGAAGACGAAACTTGCATTCCGGTCTCTCGTCGCTGCCTGCAACACTGAACTATCTGTACGTTCTCCTGGGGCCACCCAACATGATCAACCTCAAAACAGCCGTGCTCAATACAGAAGCACTCCATGCGCCGCACCTGACAGCCACGAAACGAGCGACTCATCACGTGTGGCGGTTGATCCAGCGCTTCGTAAGCCTGAAAGGAATTTACTGTGGACACAACAGTCTCTCATTCGCTCAGCTTGAACCGACTGGTCGCTTCGGTCGCCGTCCTCCTCCTCCTCGCTTCGGCTGGCTTTGCGCACGCTCAGGTCGTGCTCGCGCCCCCCACCCCACAGGTTGGCTCTTCCAACCCCATCACTGCCGAACCGTCGGTACCTCGCCCCCACACCCAACCCTGCATTGTGCCGCTCCTGCAGAATCAAGTCTTCGCCGACTTCAACCCGAAGCCCATCAGCTACACGCCACCCTCCGCCTGCCCCGGCCCCTGGGCAAAAGTCGTCTTTATAGGAGATTTCACCGTTACTGCAGGCCGCCAGTTTGATCGCACCGCCGCCTTCTACCTCGGCCACGCCAACATTTACTACGGCACCACAGCAGAGCCGCGCGCGATCCTCAGCCCATCTTGGCATGTGGAGCGTGATGTTACCGACCTGACAGCGATCTTCAAGTCGCCGCAAACGGGACAAGCCGACCTTGCCAACTTCGTTGGAGTGTCCAACGGCGTGACGTACGACGGCATCATTTATGCCAATGCCGCGCTTGAGTTCTACCCCGCAGAGTGGTCGGAGCGTGCCCCGCGGACTCCTGACATCGTCGTTCCGGTGAACGGCCCCGGTGGCGATGCCGGCACCCTGAATACCACTTCCGACCAGATTACGCAGACGCTCAACCTGCCGACCAATGTGGAGCGCGTCTATCTCGACGTGATCACGCAGAGCCAGTCAAACGATGAATTCTGGTACTTCTGCGTACCCAACGATCAGGCCAGCAATCTTTTAAGCTGTGGCAATACCGCGTTCCGCGAGACCGAAGTAACAATCGATGGCCAACCCGCGGGTGTCGCGCCAGTCTACCCCTGGATCTACACGGGCGGCATCGATCCCTATCTTTGGGAGCCGATCCCGGGCGTGCAGACGCTTGACTTCAAGCCCTATCGTGTCGATCTGACGCCCTTCGCCGGTCTCCTCTCCGACGGCAACCCTCACACCATCGGCGTGAGCGTCTTCAACGCGAACAGCTACTTCCTCGCCACCGCCAACCTCCTCGCCTACACGGACCACGATAAACAGCAGGTCACCGGCGGCATCATCAGCAATACCCTCACTGCCGCTCCTGCTCCAGTCGTCACAGAAAACATCTCCGTCGACTCGACGGGGACCACCTTCACCGGCAACGTCTCTGTTGCGTCCAACCGCAAGTTCGCCATCCGCGGCTATGTCATCACCTCCCACGGTCGCGTCGAAACCACAGTCGAGCAGACCGTCGACTTCCTCAATAACCAACAATTCAACGTAAGCCCCGCTACCGACATTCAGAACGCTCAGCAGACTACCACCATCGACTCGCGCATCAGCACGCGTGATGCCTTCTTCGTCAACACCACCGAGCACCACTTCAGCTATCCGCTCACGATCGACTTCTCCTTCCTCGTTAATCCTGACGGAAGCCTAAGCCAGACCACTACTGTCGACCAAAAGGACCTCATTAACGAATCAAAGACCTTGAACGACTTTAGGTTCTATGACAGCAAGCTGAGCAACGAGGTCCATGCAACCGACACACGTAGCGGCGCGTCCTTCGGACCTTCCGGCAACCAGACGACGCAGACCTACCGCGCGAATGATTCGTTAGGTCACTGCTACAGCCGCACTCTCACCGCCGCCGATAAGAAGCTCACCTCTGTCATCGACGGGACGGGCTGCAAACGGAGCGACGACCGCGACAATGGGGACCACTGATTCCCAAATAACAGGAAGGGTTCAGCGACCCGGCTGAGCTCCTTCTTGTCAATCCCAGATTGAACCTGGCTAGAATTTGCAGGCTATGAAGCAGGAATTAGCCACAAGACCATTGCGATCACAACGCAGTATGCTCCACATGATCGAGGCATGGCGAGGCTCTGTCGGGACCCGTCTCCCGAGGCGCTGCTGTTTCCCACCTTCGGACGCGGCGAACCCAAAGGCGAGGCCGTACCGCGTCAGGCGAAGAACTTCCTCGTTTTGGCGGATCTGTCCGATCGCTCGCAAGCTGGGGATTCCAGATCGTCTGGCCACCTTCCAGGTGATTCGACGGTCACTGGGAACCCACCTGCAGGAGCACGGAACACTGAAAGATACCCAGAGCGTTCTGCGACACGCCAGCATCACGACGACCGGCAATGTGTATGTGCAGGTGATCGAGGCGAGCGTGATGCGAGCCGTCAATTCTCACGCCACGGCGGTCCTGGATGGCTGGACGCCGACGGTCGCGAGCCTTGGGCTGAAGGGCCGCAACATCAGAAGCGTACCCGCGGAAAAGCGGGATCCGGAGGCAATTCGGTGAAGTTCGGTGAAGTTTTTGGAGGGAGGTGATGGAAGTGATTGATTTGAATGGCTCCTGATGTAAGACTCGAACCTACAAACCTTCGGTTAACAGCCCAAGGGTAAAGGCCGGAGCACCTATGTTTTCAAGGGCATAGAGAGGAGCACATAGGAGAATTCGGAGTTCCCTGTGGCACACAACTGGACCAAATTCTGGACCAAGCTGGTTCTGCAAAACCTGAGCGTGGAAGAACCCACTCGTTTGTCCGGCATCGGCCACCCACAGACCCCTTCTCAGCTCGGAACTCCGAAAGCTTGAACGCTCTCCACGAACCGCTTCGCTGGGATGGTTGAGGTAATATCGGGTGTACTTTCGCTCTCCCACGCGGATGAGAGCCCGTACGCATTGCAACTTTCCCATCACCAAAGTAGTCCAGTTCCGAAGGACAGCGGTTTTCTAAGATTCAGCAGCAGATTTTGCCGGAGTAGTTGGACTCAGATCGATCGTCAGTTCCTTTACGATCATTTCCAATTTCTCGTTCGGTATCTGAGCAAGCAAATAGCTGATGAGGTCTTCCTGGCGACTCTGACCAAATACCATCCGGTAGATGGCAAGAGCACGGCGCAGCGCTGACAATCGGTCCAGTTCGCGGCTGAAGGGCAATGCCGGGACGTACCGCTCGACCTTTGGGTCCCCCGGAAATAGCCAATAAGGACGATGTCATTCTCGCCGGACAGTCTGATGTCGCGGCCCATCTCAAACAGGGTCTCCCACGCATCCGGGTCGGAATTCTTTAGAGCTTCGAAGTCAAACATAGCCGCAACGTTTTTTCGAACAGCATGTCCTTTGTAGCGGTGTATGCGGCCCTCGCGCTGCTCCCGGTCGACCGGGTTCGATGGCAGGTTCCAATGCGTGATCGAATGGCAGTAGTGGTGAAAATCTAGGCCTCCTGCCCGACCGAGGTTGAAACCAAAACGAAGGGCCAGAAGAGGTGAATTGAAGGCGGCGCGTACTCGCTCCTTTCGGCTAGACGGAGAGCTACCATCGTTAGTCGGGAGCGCTTCTTCATCGGCCCGGTCATCGCCAAACCGCATCGCGAAGCGGATGCGCATCGGCTCGGATTGCAGCTTCAGCTCCCGCGCATAGCGCGGCGCCGTTACATTATCAATTCGTAGCGAGGCCGTGCGAATCGTCAGTGTCGAGATGATTTCCGTTCCGATCTTATCGGCCATGGCCGCTGGCGCCAGAGACTCCACCGCGAGCGATTCGCGCAGCAGGTGCGCATACTCATCGAGGACGGCTTGCAGGCCGCCAGCGTGCGCGTATTGGAGAACGCACTCCCAGTAAGGCCCGCTACCAAACTCGGTACGGACCGCTTCAATGACTTCCGCATGGTTGAAAAGCGTCATGAACGCTCTTCCGGTTGTGGCTGCCGTGTCGCGCAATTCCAAGCCGATAGCGGGATCGCTTCTGCTCGCACGCGCGAAGGCCCGTAGGGAGGCTGTCGCCGGATCGGCTGAAGCCGTAAGAGCGAGAACGTGAAGAAGATCGTCGGGCGGCGGCAGCAAGCTTTTCTGTTCCGCTGCGAATTGGGCGCTTGGATGCGCGGCCCTCATCGTGCGTCGCTCGGCCTCGTAGGAAACGAGCGACGCGACGACGCGGGGAGCCATGTGCCAGGGCGGAAAACACAAGACACTTTGTAACACTGGTCAGCTCGGGTACCTTCTGGGCTTCCCGGGAGCCACTTCCTCCGACCTTCGCAATCTGTTGGCATGGACCCCAGAAAAGCGCTGTTGCTGATGCGAAGCACGCCGCGGTTGCTTGCAAGAACCTCGACCATCGTAGGGTCTTCCCCATGAAACGAGGTGAACTCCCCGTTCACGATCAGAAGACCATACGACGCACACTGCTCGACAAGGATGGCACGATTGCAATCGTCCGCACCGATACCGACATAGTTATCGTTGCATCCTCACGCCGAGGTCTCTACAAATTTGTAACCGATGTGGTAGCCAAAACAGAATGTGTTGAGCACGTACTCCCACTCCGCACGGCCAAGGACAAATGCTTCCCCATTCTTCATCTGCCAATCGTAGGCTTTCTCGCGCGAGCTCCACCACGGATTGAAGTGCACATTCTCGATTCTGCCAATATCGTAGATCGCATCGCCCCAGATGCCGCGCCGCAGCGGCTGGCCTGTTACGTTGCGAATGTTATGTCGCTCATTCTGGCTTGCATCGATACCGAGATATGAATTGAGCAGCTCAACATCCTGCACGGCCGGATTTTTTTTCCCGCATCGCAATCGTCCACGGATACGCCGCGGGTATGCTCCCTGCGTCCTGCTCCGGGTAGAAGATACAAAGGCCATTCACCGAACTGTTGCTGTTCAGCGTGAGAAACGGTTTCCCATCCTCTTCACCCCGCCCACTCGTCACGAAGAGGGCTGTGTCGTCCTCGCCAGGCTTCGTTTGCCCCTTGTCCCGTATACCCGTATGCGACGGCATGCAAAGATAGGAACCGCAGAGCGAGACGCCCTCCGGCACATCGAGCGTACCGCGAAAGAGGTACCGTCCCGGCGGGGCATACACCGTGCCACCACCTGCCTTATGCACAGAATCGAGCGCTCGCTGGAACGCAGCCGTATCATCTGTGCTCCCGTCACCTCGAGCACCAAAGCTCACGACACTCTTCACCTCTGGAATCAAGACAGGGTTGCTCTTACTCTCCGATGTCTGCGCAATACCCGACATACCCAGGAGGTTCATCATTCCTCCAGCGCAGCCAAGCGAAAGCAGTTTACGGCGTGACCCCATCTGCATCCCAGGATCGATCATCCTTCACCTCTTTCCCGACACTGAAACGTCGAGATCGTCTCCTATCCGCGACATGGAGGGTGGGGCCTCCGCAGGAGCGCTGCCCCATGTCTTGTTTGGCTTGTCTCCCATCTCGAGCACAAGGCTGCCTCCGTTCGAAATCGCCGCATGTGCGAACCAAGGTGTATCAAGGCTCTCTCCATTCAACTGCGCGGACTGGGTGTACTTGTTCCGCGCCAAGACATGGTTCGCGACGATCGTGAATTCCTTGCCGTTCGCCATTCGAATCGAACTTTTCTCAAAATCGGACTGCCGATCTCATACACCGGACTCCCCGGACAGACCGGATAAAATCCCATCGCGCTGAGCACTAACCACGACGAGGTCTCACCTCCATCGTCGTCTCCCTGAATACCGATCGGCCCATCTCCATACCAGGTGTCCATCAGCATGCGCACGCGTTGCTGCGTCTTCCACGGCTGCCCGGAGAAATCGTATAGATATGGAATATGAAAGCTAGGCTCATTGCCCTGGGCGTAAAGCCCAACCAGACCCGTCGAGTCGGGAAACTGATCGAGGTAGCTGTACTTCGATGTCCCATACTGCTCCACAAAGAGCTGATCCAGCCTGGCATTAAAGTCGTCGCGCCCCCCCAACAGATGAACCAAACCCGCAACGTCGTGCTGCACATGGAACGTATACAGCCAAGAGTTTACCTCGGTGAAATAGTCCCTCCCACCCTGTCCTCCACCGAGCTTCGGATCGAAGTGCGCGACCCATTGCCCATCCTCGCTCTTCGGAGCCATGAAGCCGATCTTCGGATCGAACACATTTCGATAGTTGTGCGCCAGCTTCATGGAATAAACATAGTCGTCCTGCTTGCCGAGAGCCTTCGCGAGTTGGGCCAAGCACCAGTCGTCATAGCTCGTCTCGAGCGTCACCTGCGGAACTGTCTCAACTTGCCCTGCGGCCAAAGCTGGGAAAAAGCCCTTATCGAAGTACACCTAGTCCAGGTTCGTTAGCGGACCACGCTTCCAGGGCAGCATCGTACTCTGCGTCTCATTCTTCCGGATCGCTTGGTAAGCTTCTTCAACATTGAAGTTGCGATAGCCCTTCATGTACGCGTCGAGGATGTAGGCAGCCGCATGATGCCCGATCATCGCCGACTGTTCGCCGGCCACCGAGGGAAACGATGGCAGCCAGCCGCTTTCCTCATACATTCGCAGATAGGAGCGGATCATATCCTCCTGTTGCGGAGCTTCGAGAAGTAGCTGCAGTGGATGAAGCGAGCGGTAGGTATCCTACAGGCCATCGTCCACATAAAAGTCATGCCCATTGCTCTCGTGTACCTTATGATCGTACCCGCTGAAATACCTACCATCCTCCGTAATGTCCGTCATGCGGCCCAGGGATCGATACAACGCGGTATAAAAGATTGTGCGCTGCCGCTCGCTTCCACCATCGATCTTTACCGCTTCAAACCTGTTGTTCCATAGTTCCCGCGTCGCCTCCTTTACCTGATCGAAGCTTCGCCCGGACATCTCCCTCTTCAGATTCTTCTGCGCCTGCTCCGTACTGATGTATGAGAGTCCGACGCGGACCTCGATTTGATCTCCTCCTGCACCAGACTCGTCTGCAACGAAGCCGATGTGATTCCCTGCCTGGTTTGGATTCTGCGATAGCGCATCCTTCTGCCAGGTCTGGTAGTGCCGGAACGGCTTTGAAAACTCAGCATAGAAGTATTCCCTTGTCTCACCATCATTCTCAGACAACTGGGCAACAGATCCACCCACCTTCTCACTTCCTTCAACCGCCGAGTCACCAACTACTCTCAGTGCTGACCCATCCTCCATACTCAAAACCAAGTGAGCGGTAGAATCAGCCGGCCGTGTGAACCGATAATATGCTGCCGTATGACTGGCTGTAAGCTCCACCTTAATGTTCCAGCTCTGCAGATCAGCCGCATAATAGTACGGCGTCGTTGATCTCCGGCGTCGTGATCGGCGTAAGACGAGCCATTCCATGAGGCCTCTGCACGTAAGGAACAGTCGCAGTCAGCAGTTGACCGATGCCGCCGATATTGGGCGAAACATAGTCCACTGGCTCCATACGTTTCGCTGCAGCGCCAGCTTCAGAGCTTCCTGAAAGGACCAGCAGTAATGTTGCATACATCCACGATACTGTTCTACACGTCCAGATCTGCGTTCGCATAGCTCTCCATTTCTTCTGTCTTCAGATTGCGCACTCAAAGGGCGCACTACGGCTTTAATAGAAAACGCACCGTCAGCGCTGCCTCCGACGATCCCCCAACCCAGAGCGTGTAATAGCCCGGCTCCACCGCCCAGGTCTTCTCTACATTCCAAACCTCAAGTTGCTTCTGGTGCAGATGCATCGTTATCATCTTGCTCTCATGCGCCCTCAAGTGAACTCGGGTGAAGCCCTCCAGGGAACGAATCGGGGTCTCCACGCTGCCAACCTCTTGGCGCACATAGAGCTGAGGCACCTCCGTGCCTTCTCTCTCTCCAGAGTTAGTCACCTGAAACGACACGACAACATCAGCTTTACTTCCCGGCGCAGGAGTCTGAACAGAGATATCTCCATAGACAAAGCTCGTATAGCTCAGCCCGAAGCCGAAGGGAAACAACGGCTTGCCATCATCGTCGACATACTTACGAACGCTTGAAGGATCCGCGTTATAAAAGTCGGGCAACTGCCCTACGCTGCGTGGGAAGGTGATCGTCAGCCTGCCCGATGGATTGTTATCGCCAAAAAGCGTCTCAGCGATGGCTCTGCCTCCAAACTCTCCTGGGTACCATGCCTCGATGATTGCTCCGACGTGCTTCTTCGCCCAGCCGATCGTCAGCGGCCGTCCATTCTCAAGCACCAATACAACCGGCTTGCCCGTTTGCACCACAGCCTCAAGCAGTTGTTCCTGTTGCCCTGGAAGCCCAAGCTCCGAGCGATCGAACCCCTCACCCGAGATGCCTTGCCGCTCTCCCAGTCCAAGGATCACTACATCCGCAGCTCTAGCCTTCGCCTGCGCCGCGGCTAAATTCTTTCCCTCATCGAAGATCACGGCCGTCTTCGGCACGGCACTCCGCACTCCCTGCAGAAGGCTGATGCGTTTTCCGTTTGTTTCTTTCTCGTAGTCACCATACCGCGCCACATCGGCGTTTGGCCCAATGACCGCAATCTGGCGAATCGATTTCGACAGCGGCAGCAGGTGGTTCTCATTCTTCAAAAGCGTCATCGATTCACGCGCAGACTCCAGCGAGACCTCGAGATGCGCCTGCGAACGATTCGTCCTCTGGCTCAAAGCCGGATCGACAAAGGGATGGTCAAAAAGGCCAAGCGAGAACTTCAAGCGAAGCACCGCTGCCACAGCTCGATTCAGATCCGCCTCCCGCAGCATCCCGTCCCGCAGGCAGTCCAACAGCGATTTTTGGAACACATCATGATCGAAGTCGTAGAACTGCATATCGACGCCCGACCGGATCGCTAGGCAAACTGCATCCTTGGGTGCGGCTGCGACATGATGCACCTTGTATAGCCGTTGAATTGCACCGAGGTCCGACAGCACCATCCCCTGGAATCCCCACTCCTCGCGCAACACCGTCTTCAGCAGAAACGGATCGGCTGTAATGGGAATACCATCGATCTCGTGGTAAGCCGCCACGGTCGCCATGGCATGCCCTTCGCGGAAAGCCGGCTCGAACGACTTCAGCATCACGCTGCGCAGTTCGCGCTCGCCGATATGCACCGGCGAAGTATTCGTTCCGCCCTCTGGTGAGCCGTGGCCAGCAAAATGCTTCGGTTCCGCCACCACCGTTTGGTCCGTGCCCAAGCTCTCGCCCTGTGCGCCGCGTACATAAGCCAGCCCCATCTGCCCGGTAAGATAAGCGTCTTCACCGAAGTTCTCTTCTACCCGGCCCCAGCGCGGCTCCCGCGCAAGGTCAAGCACCGGCGCCAAAATCATGCCCACGCCCGTTGCTCGCGCCTCGGCTGCAATTGCCCCGGCGGTCTGCTGCGCAAGGCCAGGATCAAATGTTGCAGCAATATTGATCGGCGCAGGAAATACCGTGCCTGTATCGAAACCATGCAGGCCCTCCTCGATGAATAGCGCAGGGATTCCAAGCCGGTTATGGGCGATCACCCACTGCTGGATCGCATTCGACTGCTCCGGCGTGGGGTTCAGATCGTGTATGCCGCCGACCCCAAGATCGCCCCACAGTGCCCCCGCCTTCTCCGGCAAAAACACCGCATCCTTCGCGGCATGTGTATCGTCTGTATGTCTGCTCATCAGAGCCGGCGCACCTGCGTAGAGATCGAGCTGCCGGGCCTTCTCCTCCGGCTTCATGCGGCCCATCAGGTCCTGAACGCGCGCCTCAATCGGCGTCGCCACCTGCCTGTACACGGGAACAGTATCAGATTTTGACTGACCGGCTGCGTTACGTGCCAGCACCGAAAGAATGGGCACAACGCAACAGATCACAAGCAAAAAAATCCGGCGACCAGCCGTGGATGAACGTCTCCGAAGGACAGGGCTAAGTAGCGTCATATGACCTCCTGCGACAGAGGCCATGACAAATGCGTTGAAATCGCGCCGGCAGAGATCATCCAAACTTCTTTCACAGGCACAAATTGCGCAAGATTCCGTATACCAAAATCAAAGCTTTCACTGACTCTCAATCTGTCTCTCATTCGTTCCAGCTAATCCTTCTGCTACATCTGTTTCACCAGCACCAGGCTCCATGCAGGCATGTTCAATCTGAAATGCAGTTGGCCATCTTTATTCGCGTGCAGCACTTCTTTCTTCGTATTCCAAGCCAGCTTCTGAAGCTCAGCTGTCTGCTCTCGCGTCGGCGGCTCCGGTCGTCCCATCGCTTCCCAAGCCGGCACCCATCATTATGTTGCCGATCCAACACCTCCACCGCAGACGAGCCCCAGCCGGCACGTGGTCCAGGTCCAGCGTCAGCTCCCTCACACTTCCATTCGCATCGATTGCGTTCGCTGCGGCGGGCGTATTTGTAACAGGAAGAGACACCTTCATCTCCGGAGGGTAATTGTACGCAACGACCGTCACACGGCCAGTCTCGTTGTCGCGCGAGACGATCCCTCCCGTCTCTTGATTCAGCATTTCGTCGCCAAGCTCATTCATGAATCGGTATGCGTGGAAGGCCGGCTTGACGATCTCCTGGTAGTTGATCAGCCCTAAACCGTCATGAAAAACAGTGTCCCCATTCCTGTTCTCTTCGAAGACATCGGTAAACGTCCAATAGGAGAGCGAGTCAACCAACCCGATGGATAGCCCTTACCTTTCGGCGCTCCCGAGTGGAAAGCCCGTCCCCTTCGCATCCGCCGTCAAGTGGATCCCGGTTTCCGTCTCTCCTGAGGCACTTGCCCCCTGGCCGAAACAAGAATCGCATAGAAGCTGCATGATGACAACAACAACAATCGCCGATAGAGTTAGGCGGATGATAAATCGTTGGGCCCCCATGTCATTGTCTCCGTTGTTAGGTCCGAGATTGTCCTGACACGCCCAACTTATTGCCGTACGCAATCCTCAGAAAGCTTCCAGACTTCACTGCGATACCGATGTTGCTCATTCCCGCCTCCTCCATCGTTTAGGCGAAGCCCGCGATCCAATCTTCCATCCGCCAATCAATCTACAGAGCGAAGTCCCAGTTCCCGCAGCGTTAGCGCGGTTCCCTAACCTTTCATAAGTTAGGAAAAACACGAGCTTTTCTGTCCTAACAGTAGAGACCTGCGCCGGCTTGCTATTCAACGCAGGGTTTGCAGCCGACCTTTGCTTTCGAGAAGCCGTAGACCGCTCTCCTCCGGACCCGCATTCTCCGTCCAAGTAACTCTCTTGAATAAACAAAATAGGATATATAGATTGGCGCACCAATTTACGCTAACTCCCCCTAAATCTGTAGCGGCACCTTCTCCGGATCTGGGACATATCGCTGGTTTGCGTAATCGGACAAAGTCACGATCTGGCTCGTAAGAGACTGCACCTCCGCTATATTCGGGTCGCTTGTGATCAATTTTGTGCTCAACTGGGAACCAAACAGTGGCCCCCACAGAGAGTCCGTCCGTGCCGTCAGCCATACGGCATAGATGACGGAGACTGCGATACTCAGGCAGCACAGAATCATCAAAGGAGGAGATGGAACGAGAAAGTCAATGGGCGCTTCTCTCGGAGGTTCGATCTCGTTCTCCTCCAGGGCTTCCATGTTCACCTGAACATCTCGTGCGATCTCAGGTATGTAGGAACCCAAGGGAAGGCGGATGCGGAACTCAGACCCAGTACCATACGTCCCATAGTGCTGCAACAGGCGTCGGCGAACATCGCTCGCGGTCACACGCACAATCGCATCCTCGCCCGTATCGTAGCTGGGAGATCTGCCAAAGAGTTCCACCCCGATCAGGCGCTCCTTCAGTTCATCGCAGTGACCGTTTACGGATTGATTAATGACATACCGCAGAAACTGCCCGCTGCGATGACTGCCTCGAAAGGCTTCCCCGCAGAGGACCTCTTCCAAATGTTGCTGGAACGCCTTCAGGTCACTCTCGGTCTCAAGAATTCTTGCAATCTCTGCGGAGCGCTCAGCAACTTGGGCAGCGTTGGACATGATCAGGTTTCCCATCCTAGCAAAGGGGCGCGGAGCAGGCAATTGCGTTGAACAAGTCCATGAGCAGGATTGTCATTTGAAATTGAGTTACTTCAACTGCGAAGGAATCTGGCTTAGGTGCAATTATTGATATGGGCGGAGGTGGCGGGTGAGGCCGTGGCGATTAGGCGGCAAGCATTCCATTCCAGATTGCAGGCGCAGCTTGGTCTTTGAGCCATAGCCGACCCAAGTCGAATGTCCCTTGCTGATTTTGGCGAGGCACAAATCACCTGTGTGTTGTCTGGGAAGCTGCTTTGAATTTCTCCAAATGGGCCTTTGCCAAATCAGGTTGTTTCAACTTCCAATAGAGTTTAGCCAGGAGAAAATGAATCTGGGCATCGCTGGTGCCGAACTCTGGCAGAGTCAGGGCCAGTTCTCCTTCGAGTGCGGCATTGTTGAAATCTCCCTCTTGGTCTAAATCCTTTGCCAATTCATAGTGCGCATCGCGGGACTCGCGGTCTCGCTCATGGCTCGTCGATATTTTTCCATACCGTCCTGGATCCGGCCCAGTGAGAGCAGGAACCGCCCGTATGCGACGAGAATAGATGCGCTTTGCGGCGATTTCTCCGGGGAGAGATACTCAGCCTGCTGGCAGAGGTCCAACGCTTGGGCCGCATCTCCCAGCGCCTCGTGCATCATTGCAAGATAGAACACGGGCAGGGGACTTTTGGGAGAGAGCGTTTGGGCTGTCCGAAGCGGTGAAATCGCCACTTTGAAATCGTTTTCCTCGTAGTAAACCACCCCGAGGAAGAATTGCGCCTCTTCAGATGTTGGATCAGCCGTAATGCCGGTGATCAGACAGCTCTTGGCAACATCCGGACGATGCGCAAACATGGCCAGCCGGGCCTTGAGGACCAGGGCTGGGACCATATCCGGGTTCTCATGCAGAGCTGTATCGACTTCGCTAACAGCCTCGGGAAATTTCCGTTGGGCAAAATCCTGTTCTGCTTTCTCGTAATGCTGCGCTGGACCGACTGCGAGTTGGAGTGCGAGAAGCCAGATCAGAAGCTTGACTCCGGGCGTCAGAGAGTAGTACTTGCCAGCGCGCACATGTTCGAAGCGGTCTGCGCCCTGATCGCCGCGGGTCATTGAACCTGAATCCAGTCGGCATATTCAGCCGACCCATTCATTCCTTGCACACCCTTGCACTGCTTGTCGTCTGCAAATAATACGCCGCCCTTGCAAGTTAACAGGCCAGATGAATCCATCTGGCCTGTTAACTTGGAATTTCAGATGAATTAGTGCTTAGAACAGGATTCTCGCGACAACCTCTCCACTTCTCGGAGCAAAGTTTCCGCCTGCGTTAGAGATGCTGTTCCCCAGGTAACCGAAGCCGTTGGCAATGCTTCCGTCGCTGTTATGTTGAGGAGTCGTGAAAGGACTTCCAACATTCAGGCCGGGATATGCCCAGCGGTTGAAGACATTGAAGAAATCCGCACGGAGCGAGAATTTCACGCCCTCCTTGATCGTGTAGGCCTTGCCAAAGCCCAACTGTTCGCTGGGGTATCTCGGGCCACGGAAATCGCCGTAGTATGGCTTGGAAGTGGAGTAGGTCCCGGGTGCGGGGTTTGCCCACGCGGCGGGGTTGAGAAAGAACGTGGTGTAGGGGTTAACGCTGTGGTTATTGAGACTATGCAAGAAGAGCGGCTGACCCGCAACGCGATTCGCAAAAACATAATTACTGTTGCTAGCGGTCTGGTTAGCAAAAGTAACCGAATCCAGGGTGCTCGTCGAAGTAGGTACTTCAATCGGAAAACCGCTCTGGTAATGGAAGATGCCGTCGAGTGTCCAGCCTGAGAATAATGCAGCCTTCCAGCCGCTTTGCGCAAAGCCAGCTCTTGGCACCTCATAATTGAAGTAGAAGTTGAGCATCTGCGGTTCGTCGATGGCCAAATAGGATTTCTGGCTCTTGGGCGGCAGAGTGGGATCCTGTATCGGTATCGTCGTGGTGTACGTCCCAGTGCTGGAGACCGTTCCCAGATCCTTCACCCAGGTGTAACCGAGGCCGCCCGACAGTCCGTAGCCGAACCGCTTGGTGACCTTAACTTGAAGCGCGTCGTACCAGGTATTGCCATCGCGCTCGTATTGGTCGTTCACTCCATTGAATTGGGGGAATGGCCGCAATGCCTGAGCCAAGCTGGCTCCGGACGGGAAGGTGGAGTACGGCTTCACGAAACCTCTCGCCGCCACGCTGGGAGACGAGATCGGCTGCGTGAGCAGGTTGAAGTCAGCCGGGTTGGTAACGTCTAGGCCGTATTTACCCAAAAGGACCGATGCAGGGAGTTGGTTGAATCCCCTCAGCCCATCGGACTCGAGCCAAACACCACGGTTGTCGATGAAAGCCGCCTCAACCGACAGATCCCGGGTGATCTCACGCTGAATGCCTATGGTTGTTTGAAAAAAATGCGCCGGACGACCGTTGTTTGGAACAGTAAACGCAGGGGGCGAGTTGAGTTGACCCGCATTCGGGTAGGCGCCGGGGTCGAAGTTAGTGGCTGTCAGAGCGGCCGAACTGTACGGTATGCCATTGGAAAGCTGGCCGGCGGCAATGCCATACGAAGGACTGTTAAGAGTCACGGTGTTGAAGCCAAATCCCTGGTTGCTGTAGTTGATTTCATTCATGAAGAGTTGCTGGCCGGAGTAGAGACCGGACCCCACACGGAGCACGGTCTTCGCATTCAGTTGATAATTGACGCCGAGCCGAGGCTGAATCATCCAAGAATAGAACTTCTCGAAGATGCAGTTGCAACGCCCGGGCCCATACCCCTCATATTCGGTTCCACCCAATAGACCGCCAGCCGACGGATTCACGACGATCGGACTAAATTGGGTTTCCCGGTCGTGCTGTTCGTGCTGCATTTGTTCCCAATCCCAACGCAGCTCGTAGTTCAAAGTGATTTTTTTCGTGACCCTCCAGGTGTCCAGCGCGTAAATTCCGCCCTCTTTGCGATGAAACCATTGAATGTTATCGTTCCCGATATTTGCGCCATCCAACTGGCCAAGAGCGAAGCTCGCGAAAGCATCGCCGATGCTGGCTCCATAAAGGTTTTGGCCTTGAGCTGACGGCAGGGACGTCTCATTGGCACTGAAGCCATAAGATCCGGCCGATAGGTCGTTATGAGTGCCAAACACCTGATGACGAAGATCGCCGCCAAACTTGAAAGCATGATTGCCATGGATCCAGGTCGCGGAGACGGTGGGATACCAGTTATCGTCATAAAACGGAGCGTTGTTGATTCTTAAATTAGGAACGCCCGAACGGTTGACGTTGAGTCCAGAGATAATTGGGAAGGTGTGTGCAGCGCCTCCAGGCATATTTGCTGCCGTGTTCAACCCAAGAGATGTCGAATCGAAGTTTTGCCCTGCAGAATTCTGCAGGGCGTTGTGACGCGTAAAGGAAAATCCGCCGTGGAGTACAAGTTTCGGCGTGACCGTATAGTCCGTATTGAGATAGACCTGCGGGGCGGGGGTTGAGTTCCACCGGGTCTGGGCTGCCATGCCGTTAATCCCGTCAGCTGCATTGTCCTTGTTTGATTGCTCGGCAATGTAATAACCCGAGAAGTGCCACGACTCGCCGATCGAGTGGTCGATTTCGATGCTTGTCAGGTACTGGAATTTGTTGTTCGGCTGCAAATTTGGGTAGTTGTTGGTCAGCGCGTTGGCAGTGGCCCCAGATGGAGTAGGAATGTATGCAAGAATCTTCTGCGCCACCGGATCCCATGTGCTCGGTGCGCCGATAAAGTTGTTCGGGAAAGGATCGCGGACCACTGCGCTAGAACCGTCCGTGCAGGTTGCGGTTCTGGTCGTCGCCGGATTGTAAACCGCCCCATTGATCATCGGTCGGCCCAGGCAATCCAGGACCGGCTTTCCATTGGAATCCTTAATGGGACCAAGCAAGAGAGAACTCAGATCGCCATTGCGATAGGCTTGCGTCGGAACCGTAATGGTTCCTTGGTTGAGGGTTTGCGCGTTGCGGTACTCCTCGTAAGCGAAAAAGAAAAAGGTCTTGTTGTGGCCGTTGTACAGGTGAGGAATCACTACCGGTCCACCGATAGAGCACCGAAATCAAGCTGCCGCTCCCTGGGGTTAGACTTCTGGCCGCTTGAAGTGTAGTTGAAAGGGCTGTCCGGCGTTTAGAGCCTCATTCTCAAGGTAGTTGAAGAGCGTCCCGTGCAGTCTGTTGGTGCCGGATTTCGAGGTGTAGTTGAAAATTCCGCCCGCTGATTGACCAAATTCCGCCGAATAGTTGTTCACCAGGAGTTCTTGTGAGGCGAGCGATTCGACCGACGGCTGGTTTTCATATTTGTCCAACATTCAGTTTCAGGTTGACAGATGCCACTTCTCCTACCGAGACGGTGATTCCATTGCGGACCAACTTAGTAAAGCCGGGTGCTACCACCGTAACCGAATAGACGCCCGCAGGCACCTGCGGCACCGTATAGTTTCCGTCCCCAGTCATGATGGTGGAGTTCTGTGTGCCCATTGCTGCGTTGGTTATGGTTACCTTGGCTCCGGGGATTCTCGCCCGGCAGATCCGCACTTTTGCTCACCTCTCCTGATCCAATTCGACCTCACACCTTTCCGAAATTGAACGGTGAGATTTGTCTTCCACCGTTCATGGACTCTGCGGAATACCCGCTTCATTTCACGCAGGAATTTTCAACTGACAGAACAACTCTTTTCAGTTGACTTCCAATTGCGCTACCACTCTAGGTCAGCACCTGTCTGTTCCCGCAACGTTAGAATGCGTCGCTAACGGTTTCCGCTTCACACTGAAAACAAGCACCTTACATAGTCTGCACAAGTGTTACCAGTGGGTACATGAACGTTCGGGCCAGCTTGCCCTTCTCATGAGCGAGATATGAACCAAACGGAGCCACAGGATGCTTCGAACACGACTGAGGGATCGTCACCCGACTGGCCCGGACTTCTCTGAGCGTTCGCTATGCAGCCCTGGCGGCGATGAGGTTGGCATGTTTGCTGGTTGGGTTGGTTGTTGCCAATGTCTGGGACCGGAAACATCCGGCAGTTGTACAGGTTCAGTCGGCTGAAATTGAACCGTACCCTGGACCTTTCGCAGTATGGAACCTACCGCGGTGACCAGTCAGCGAGCAATTCTCCACTCCATCTCCCCCGCCGCGCTCGTCAATTTGGACTTGTCCTGCCTCGGCTGAGCCAATCCGGTGCTCACTCCATCATGGTTGTGTCCGACAAGAACTGTCTCAATCGCATAGTGTGCGCAACAGGAACTGCGGTAGGAGCCGATCCGCGTACCGTGGTTACGGTGCCTCTCGACCTGAGAAGTGCGACGCCAGGAAAATATGTTTTGTCGACTCAACTCCAGGGTGAAGACGCCTCTTCCACCTATCCCCTACAAATCGAATCGAGTGCGTCGGAGTTTTCGCAGAAGCATTTGCTGTACGCGCGGGCGATGTGACTTGACAAGAATGCAATAACGATTGAGCTTGGTATGGGCGCCGATATGGCAATGCAGGATGTCGATCTCTGGCAGACATCCGCATATGCGCTGAATCGTCAAGCCCATCTCGGCTGGTGCTATCTATGATCGCGCCCGGTTGTGGTTGATTTCATGCCATAATTCCGTTGTTTTCATTCTGCCTTGTTTTATCTTTTGCGAGTTGGAGATTTTAGGGTGAAAAGGCAGATGAAGAACCTTGTCTGGATAGGTGTCGCGGCAGTTCTTTTAATCCAGGCTGCCCCGAGTCAGACGACGCGTAAGACGACAAAGGCGAGTGCCGCGGTGTGGACGCCGGACGTGCAGCAGTACCTGGGAGTGCAGCAGGAAAGCTTCACGATGGTGGGGCTGAGCAAGCTGTCGAAGGCGCAGCTGGACGCCCTGGTGAACTCGGCGAAAAACAACGTCTACGGTGATCCTCGAAAACACCTGCTGACATGTAGACCGGCTTCTTCGGCACAGGCAGGACGCGTGCGCGTTCTGGTGACGGTGGCAGGCGACGATCCCACGGGACAGCGCGCGACGGAGATTCTGGAGGCGGTGAGGTCGCTGGCCGGCGTAGAGATCGTGGATACGCCAGAGAACGCGGACAGGGCTCTGCACGTCGTGATTCAGGAGCAGACACTGGCCAAGCGGACGATCGGGTACACGGCGTCGTACGTGACGGCGACTCCCTGTGAGGATGCGGCCGGCGGGAGGAAGACCGCCGCGGAGCTGAAGGGTCAACTGGGAACATATACGGACCCCAAGGGAATCGATCTGGCCCGCGATCTGGCAGGGATGCTGGACCAGGATCTGCAGCCGCTGCGCGCGACGCGTTAGCTGCCTACCTGTCGCGCTCCGTGCGTCGATAAGCCCGCTGCCTGCGCTTAGTTGATTGGAAGCGCTCCTTGCGAGCGCTTGTTATGGGTAATGAGTCACCTGCGGTGTGACGCGCGGATTCATCTGCGTCGCCCCGCCGGTATTGTTAATGACGTTGTTGATTGAGCCGAGATTTCCCAGCGCTACCGTGATCATGGGGTGGAAGCGGACGC